>SAMEA104315421__coassemble_482_pt1 | contig 99917 bp, 67 predicted proteins | sample SAMEA104315421__metabat2_low_PE_030 | metagenome-assembled genome bin SAMEA104315421 (sample SAMEA104315421) | gut metagenome | biome: Monkey gut; feature: monkey-associated habitat; material: faeces | place: China | collected 2013
GAAGAACAAACTAGTGTTAGAACATGTCCTCTTCAACTAAATTACAGAAGAACCATCAAATACAGTAAATTTGCGGTATGAAAAGAGTGCGTTTCGGGCATCGGGGAGCCAGGCTCCTCCTCGCCAGCCTCCTGCTGCTCTGCGTGGGGGCAATGGATATAAAGGCACAGTCCTGCGAGGGACGGGTGTGTCTCAAGAACGGTATGCGCCTGCTTTATGCGGGTGACGACCGTATGGATGTGCCCTCGAAGAAGCGTGACGTGCGTGTCTATCGCCGTTTCTTCTCCAGTGCCTGCCAGCGCGATGTGGTGCCCTATGACCGTATCGACTCGGTGGTGGTATGGAACTCAGCCGCCCCCGATGCCGTGCGGTTGCTGGTGCCCCTGGAGGGGGTAGGGTGGAGCTGGCTCTATGCAGGCTGCCCGCGTATGCTGGTGTATGTGTATGCCTCGCAGGGCTATTCGCTCAGTGCGCAGGGTGGCATCAGGGCGTGGCAGGGCAACAGGTTCTCTGCCCTCTTCCTCATACCGGGCAAGACGGCCTGCGACTTCTATGTGCAGCGCCCGGGGGAGAAGCCCGTATGCCTGGGCGATGCCTACAAGAAGTGCAACAAGGCCTTTGTGAGGAAACTCTGCCAGGTGGCCGGGCTCACTACGCAGCAGGAGCAGGAACTGCTACGTGAGGCGCCCGCCAACCGTAGCAGCGTGATACAGCGTGTGCTGGAACTCATCGATACGGACAAGTCAAACCAAAGAGATAGAAAACACAATGAGAACAATCCGACTCTGGCTGCTCTTGGTGGCAGCCGTAGTGCTGGCTATGCCTGGCCAGGCACGCAAGAATGATGACCCCGACATGCGCCATGTGCGCCTCACCTTCACCGATGGCAAGCAGCTCGAAGGCTACATCCCACGGAAGTACATGACGTGGGCCACAGAGTATGTAGTGGTGTTGGCCGACAAACCCGATGCCAAGAAGGGCAAGAAGCATAAGGCCGAGAAACTGCAGAAGATGGAGTGGCTGACACCCACCGAGGAGCATCCCGAGGGCGAGGTGTGGGAGCGATGCCAGACCATATACCGCTACCTGTTCAAGCCCGTCAAGGAGGATTGCCTGCTCGAGCTCGTGTATCGCGGCCAGGCAGCCTCGGTCTATAAGGCGCGCATCTATCTCCCCGGCAACGGTGTGAACACTGGAGGCAGCTGGGCCACATGGTACGCGCTGAAGCCCGACGGGCAGGAGCGTGCCTTCCTGCTCTACAACGCATCCACCGATATGGTGCCCATCATCAAACTCTTCATGCAGATGCAGTTCAAGGACAAGGATGAGTACGAGGGGCTGAAGGACTACATCCAGACATGGTGGGAGAATGACAAGAAGCTTGCACGCAGGCAGGTGCACGACAGCCCCGCCATCTTCTCCACCCTCTACGACGAATGGCGTGCCACCCAGGGCCGGTGACCTTGGCCCCCTGATACACGTCAGCCCCGCAGGTACTCTCCTGCGGGGCTGATGGTATGAGGGCTGTCGGGCATGTGTCATGCGGCCTTAGCGGGTGGCCTGGCACACTCCGCGGAAGAATCCTATGCTTTCGGCTATGCCCATGAAGGGGTTGTCCATGTCCTTTTCATGCTCCAGACTCACCGCGCCGGTGTAGTGGTACTTGCGCATGAGCTTGATGTAGCGGGGGAAGTCAATGATGCCCCTGCCCAGTTCCGCGCGCTTGCCCGCCTTGGTGGGAGCCGTCACATCCTTGAGGTGCATATCGAAGACACGCTTGTGGTACTTGATATAGTCGGCCAGCGTATCGGACCCGTAGCGCAGGTTGTGCCCGATGTCGAGGCACATGCCCATGCGTTCGTCGCGGTTCTTGACGTGCTCCCAGATGTCGGTCGCATCGGGATAGAGCTTCATGTCAGGGCCGTGCAGGTGGATGGCCAGCTTGATGTCATACTGCTTCACCACCTGTTCAGTGTAGTCCAGAAGGTCATAGTTGGGCACGCCCACCAGCAGGGGTACTCCCACGCGCTGTGCATAGGCAAAGGCTCTATCTACCTCCTCCTTGCTCTTCATGTAGATGGGGCCCACGGCATACCCCTTCACCCCATAGCCCGCAAGCTTCTGGTGGAAGGCGGCTATCTGCTCCTCGTTGCTGGTGAGAGGCAGATGGAAGTCCTTGATGCACAGGTAGTGCAGGTCGAGGGTCTGCATTGTCTTGAGCGTGGTCTCCAGGTCAAATTTCACAAAGGAGTAGCCTGCTATGCCCAGGTGAAACTCCTCCTCGGGCACAGGTTTCTTGATGGTACTGTTGGCAGAACGCTTTTCGGTTGACTTGGCGGCCAGTGCCTCGATGGGTGTGGATGCCATGGCCAGGGCTGCCATCCCTGCCATTCCCGACTTGATGAAGTTCCTTCTTTCCATGATGTATAGGTTTGACGTGAAAGGTCTTTGGCTTGTCTGCACGGGAGAGGGCTGATGCTGTGGCAGGCGTATGACGGCCGGCTGTATGGCGCTTGGCGCTCTTCCTGCTTACAAAGTTACATTATTTTTGCAATTTGGGCGCATCTCGTGTATTCTTTTTAGCCCTCCTGCAGATTTTCCACGTATTCGGCCAGCCTTTTGTAGAAGGGATGGCGGCAGAGTGTGGCTTTGTGGCCCACCAGGATGAGCTTCATGCGTGCCCGGGTGATGGCCACATTCATGCGTCGCAGATCGCGCAGGAAGCCCATCTGTCCCTCGCTGTTGGCACGCACCATGCTTATCATGATGATGTCGCGCTCCTGTCCCTGGAACCCATCCACCGTGTTGATGCTGATGAAGCGGCGGAACGGCTTCCACCACGAATCGCGCTTGATGAGCTGCCGCAGCAGGCGCACCTGTCCCTGGTAGGGACTTATGAGCCCCACGTCGAGCCGCTCGTCCAGTATGCGCTGTGTGCCTATCCGCTCCAGGTAGGCCTTCAGGGTATCCACTGTGAGGCGGGCTTCGGCAGGGTTCTGGCGGCTCATGCCGTCGCCCGCTTCCTGCTCGCCATACTCGGGTTCGGCTGGTGTGTCTATCCATTCAATGGCAGTGTCCCAGTCGAGGATGCTGCGGTATCGCACCGAGGGGTCGCTTTGCAGACGCCCGCCATAGAACTCCTGGTTGGGGAACTGCATGATGCTGTCGGTCATCCTGTATTGCACGCCCAGCAGCGAGACTGCTTCGGGGTGCACCTCCACTATCTTCTGCATCAGCGTCTTGTCCAGTCCGCCGGCCAGCGCTTCGGGGCTCTTCACGGTAGGAGGCAGCTGGCAATGGTCGCCGGCCAGTATCACGCGGTCGGCCCTCTGCATCGCTATCCAGCACGCGGCCTGCAGAGCCTGTGCAGCCTCGTCGATGAAGAGCGAACTGAAGTGGCGTCCCACGAGCAGGGGCGATGCGCTGCCGGTGAGTGTGCAGGCTATCACGCGGGCCTCGCCGAGCAACTGGTCGCGTATCTGGAAGTCTATCTCATCGGCCTTCTCCCTCAGTCGGGCTATCTTCTGATGACGGTTCTCGCGGTTGCCCTGCGCCGAGTCATACAGCTGGCGGATGGTTCGCCTGATGGCCCAAAGCTGGCTGTAGAGCGGGTGCGCCTCGTAACGCCGCTCGTAGGTGTCGGCCAGCATCTGGTCGGTAACGCGCATCGGGTTGCCTATACGCAGGATGTTCACCCCGCGCTCGCTCAGTTTCTGGGCTATCCAGTCCACTGCCATGTTGCTCTGTGCGCACACCATCACCTGGGTCTCCCGCCTGAGTGTCTCGTAGATGGCCTCTACCATGGTGGTGGTCTTGCCTGTGCCTGGAGGCCCGTGCAGTATGGCCACATCCTTCGAGGCCAGCACATTGTTCACCGCAGCCTGCTGCGTGGCATTGAGCCAGGGCATTACGATGGGGCTGAGGTTGCGGTGGTGCAGGGGCGCCTGTGCGTAGATGATGTCGCGCAACTGTGCCAGCCGGCAGTCCTTGGCGGCTGTCACGCGGTCGAGCGCCTCGAACATCAGGCGGTAGGTGTACTCATCGAGATAGAGCTGAACGCCCACCCTCTCGGCATTGAGCACCTGGCTCACGGCCGAGGACGACGGCATGGAGATGACCATACGGTCGTTCTCCACGTAACTCACCTGCCCCACGAAGGACATGTAAGTGAGCATCTGTGAGGCATCTTGCGCAAAGAAGCACACGGGTTTGCCCGGTTCGAACTGGTGCTCAACGTCCTGCGCCTCTGTCCGCTCCACCTCAAGTACCAGCGCGTCCTGCGAATTGTAGTAGCTGCGACCCGTGTGCAGGGGAAACCAGCACAGGCCGCGCCGTACCTTGCGCTCCACTCCCATGTTCTCCGTATGCCGCTGAAACTGTTCGCGCTCGCAGGCATATTCCACCTCCAAGAGCCTTCTCTGTAATGCCAAATCCTGAATCATGGGTGCAAAAATAGCAATTTTTCCTTTTGTCCGCGCCGATGCTTGGTGGTTTGGAGGGGATTTCCTAACTTTGCTCTATATAATATAAGGTATAAAGGAGACAGACTCATGAATACGAACAAGACGTATGTGGCATTTGACGCACAGGGTGTGTATGACCACGAACACAGCAACCTGCATTATCACCAGCAGATGCGTGAGTGGCAGAGGCAGTATCCGCAGCGCTATGCATTCCTCAATATGCAGGATATCGACTTCTCGTCTATGCACGAGGATTTGATTGACAGTACCTTCAAGGTGCGCTGCCTGAGGCAGATGGCCGAGGCAGACAACCTGCTGGTGCTGGCCAGCGACCTGATGAATGTGGAGAGCACTACGCTCAACTGGCAGATAAGCAGGGCTGTCAACCGCTTCCGCCTGCCCGTGATAGTGGCATACGTGGGCTATGACAGCCTGGTGGATGCATCGGTCAAGGACAACTGGGCCAACCTGCCCAACAAGGTGCGCAAGTACATCGGACGCGATAGCGCCTACATGGCACACGTGCCCTTTACCAAGGACAAGCTGGAGCGGGCTCTGGGAGCATACTCTGTGAAGAAGGGTCTGTACCCCTGGAATTCCACAACCATCTTCTAAGAACCAACCAAAGAGAGCGTTATGAGCAATAAAGGAAACTATATCAAGCGCATCCAGATAGATGCCCTGTGGAGCCGACGGCGTGGTATCGACTGGACGCTGCGCCCCGACGTGAACATCCTGAGCGGGGTCAATGGGGTGGGCAAGAGCACCATCCTCAACCGTGTGGTGCGGCAGCTCATAGGCATCGACAGGCTGGAGAAGCAGATGGATGGCGTCACCCTGACCTTCTCACCCGAGGATGCCGATACGGTAGATTTCGATGTCATACGCTCCTTCGACCGCCCTCTCGTGTCGAGCGACCTGCTTGGCAAGGTGACCGATTCGCACTTGCAGTCGGAGCTCGACCTGCAGCTCTACCAGTTGCAGCGCAAATATCTCGATTACCAAGTGAACATGAGCAACCGCATGGTGGCTATCTTCACCAGCCAGGTGCCCGATGCACAGAGGCTGGCCAGCGAGGTGGCTCAGGAGAAGACACACTTCATGGACCTCGTAGATAGCCTCTTCAAGGATACGGGCAAGACCATCTGCCGTGACCACAATGAGATATTCTTCCGGTCTATGGGCGAGGAGATTCCCTCCTACAAGCTCTCTAGCGGAGAGAAGCAAATGCTCATCATACTGCTGTCTGTGCTGGTGCAGAACCGCAAGCCGTGCGTTCTCTTCATGGACGAACCGGAGGTGAGTCTGCACATCGAGTGGCAACAGAGGCTCGTGGGACTGGTGCGTGACCTCAATCCCAACGTGCAGATTATCCTCACCACCCACAGTCCAGCGGTCATCATGGACGGCTGGGCCGACTGTGTAACCAATGTGGAAGACATTGTGATATGAACTGTTCGCACAATGCCGGTACCGACAGAGCCATGCAGGCGTATGCTGCCATGCAGCCACGAAAGCAGGGCAAGCGGCTTCAGGACGCGCTGAATTCCAGTTATGTCGAGGCTGCCAACCGCCTGCGACCACGCTCTGCGCGGCATCGCATTGTGGCTTATGTGGAGAGTTACGACGATGTGTTCTTCTGGCGGTCGGTGTTGCAGGAGTTTGAGACCGAGCAGTATTACTTCGAGGTCATGCTTCCCAGCCGCACCACACTGTGCCGCGGCAAGAAGACTGCCCTGATGAACACGCTCGGCCCCTCGCTGGGAGAGTGCATGATAGCCTGTGTGGATGCCGACTATGACTGGCTCATGCAGGGATGCACCGAGATGAGCCGTATGGTGTGCAGCAATCCCTATGTGCTCCACACCTATGCTTATGCCATCGAGAACTACCAATGCTATGCGCCCAATCTGCATACCGCTTGCGTGATGAGCACGCTCAACGACCGCAGTGTGGTCGATCTGGAGGCTTTTATGGGCGAGTACAGCCGCATTGTGTGGCCGCTCTTTGTGTGGAGCGTATGGGCTTACCGATATGGATATTACCGCGAGTTCAGCCTGACTCACTTCGCTGATGTGGTCTCCTTCCACAGTGTCAACCCTGCCAGAGGCGGGCAGTCGGCACTTGACTCACTGAAGCACAAGGTGAACAAGACCATTACCATGCTCCAGCGACGCTACCCCCAGGGACGCAAGACCTATGCTCCCTTGCGCGAGGAACTGCTTTCCATGGGGCTTACGCCCGATACCACTTACCTTTACATACAGGGCCATATGCTGTTTGACGGGGTTGTCATGCCCCTCTTGACGCCCATCTGCAACATTCTTCGCCGCGAGCGTGAGCGTGAGATAACGCGTCTGGCCATGCACGCTACGCAGAAGCAGAACGAGTGGAGCAGCTATGAGCACAGCATCTGCAGCGTGGATGTGATGCTGAAAAAAGGCTCCGGTTTTCGCCAGAGCCCTCCGTATCAGTTGCTTAAGGCCGATATCACACGGCTGATGGCCGATGTGGGACGGCAGAAGTAGCGGTCCATCTTCTTTATCAGACCACTCAGACAGAAGACCACCACGCGGTCGCCCGGCTGTATCTGAGTGTTTCCGTGTACCGGGCATCCCACACCATCCCGCACCAGTCCGCCCAGTGTGACACCACGTGGAAAGCGCAGGTCGCGCACGGGCTTCTCGGTGACCATACTGCCTTCATTGGCTGTGAACTCGGCCACATCTGCGTTGGCTATCGTCAGGCACTTCACATTCGACACGTCTGTATCCAGCATCATCTGGTAGATGTGGCTTGCTGCGATGGTTTTCTTATTGATGACCGTGCCTATGTCCAGCTTCTCTGCCAGCGACACGTAATCCATATTCTCCACCATGGCTATCGTTTTCCTCACCCCCATGCGCTTGGCTGCCAGGCATGCCAGGATGTTGGTTTCGGTGGATGGGGTGAGTGCAGCAAAGGCCTGCATGTCGCGCAGTCCTTCCTCGGCCAGCATGCCTGTGTCGCGCCCGTCGCCTTGTATGACGCTCACGTCGGGGTCGTCCAGCATGTCGGCAAACAGGCGGCATTGCTCCTCGTCGCGCTCTATCACCTTTACTGTCACCGAGTCGGGTTTGTCCTGGATGACGTGCAGGGTGGTCAGTCCGCCGCCCATGATCATCATGTGCCGCACTTCGCCATAATCCTCCTTGCCCGTTATCTGCAGGATGTATTGCACGTGCTTGCGCAGGGTCATGAAGTAGGCGATGTCACCCAATGCCAGACTGTCGTTTCCGCCAGGGATGATGGTGTCGTCACCTCGCTTGATGGCTACGATGTGGTAGGGTGTGTCGGGGCCGCACAGTTCGTGCAGCGGCTTGTCGAGCACGCGTGCTGTCTCGCGCAGTTTGATGCCCAGCATCACCAGTGCGCCGCCATGCACCTCCCAGTATTGTCGCACGCCCGGACGCTTGATGCCGTCCAGGATTTCCTTGGCAGCCAGTGCCTCGGGGTAGATGATGCTGTCTATGCCCATCTGCCGGAAGAATTCTCCGTACTCGGGACGCGTGTATTCGGCATTGTCCACGCGTGCCACCGTCTTGCGGCAGCCCAGTGCGTGGGCCAGCATACAGCATGTGATGTTGCGGGTCTCTTCGGGTGCGACACCGATGAAGAGGTCTGCATGGGGCACTCCCGCCTCCTTGAGTCCGCTGATGCTCGTGGGTGACACGTTGAGTGTCATAAGGTCAAAGTCGTCCGACGTAGCCAAGTCGGCGGTGCGCTCAGGGTCTTCGTCGATGAGTATGATGTCCTGGTCTTCGCGTGAGAGCAGTTCGGCCAGGTGGGTTCCTACGGCTCCTGCGCCAACGATAACTATTTTCATTTGAGTGCCTTTATGATTGCTTCTTTGTCGATGCCCGCCAGATGATGCAGTTCCTCCACGCTGCCGTGTTCCACGAAGTGGTCTGGCAGGCCCAGCCGCACCACATCGGGGTGCAGATGGTGGTCGGCCATGTATTCCAGCACAGCCGAACCCAGTCCGCCCTTCAACGCACCGTCCTCGATGGTCACTATACGCTTGAACTTCTGTCCCACGGCATTGAGGATTTCCTCGTCGATGGGTTTCAGGAAGCGCATGTCGTAGTGCGCGATGCTGCGTCCCTGGCTCTCCAGTTCGGCGATGGCGCGTTCCACCTCATTGCCAATGGGGCCCAGACTCAGCACCACGGCATCGCTGCCCTCGTGTATGAGCCGTCCCTTGCCCACGGGCACCTCCTCCAGCGGGCATTGCCATGAGGTGTGCTCGGCACGTCCACGCGGGTATCTGATGACGAAAGGCCCCTTGTCGGGCAGTTGTGCCGTGTACATCAGCCGTCTCATCTCCCGTTCGTCCATGGGTGAGGACAGGGTGATGTTGGGCACGGGGCGCAATGCGGACAGGTCGAATGCGCCGTGGTGGGTGGGGCCATCCTCGCCCACCAGTCCTGCGCGGTCCAGACAAAGCACCACGTTGAGGCGGTTCAGGCACACGTCATGTATGATGTTGTCGAAGGCGCGCTGCGAGAAACTCGAATAGATATTGCAGAAGGGCACCAGTCCGGCGCTTGCCATTCCGCCCGAGAAGGTCACTGCGTGTCCTTCGGCAATGCCCACGTCGAAGGTGCGGTCGGGCATCTCCTTCATCATGCGGGTCAGTCCGCAGCCTGTGGCCATGGCTGGCGTGACAGCCACTATGCGGCTGTTCTTCCGTGCCAGCTCCATCAGCGTCTTGCCGAATACGTCCTGGTATTTGGGCGGCAGTCCGCTGGTGTCGGCATGCAGGCATTCGCCTGTTTCCGGGTCATAGCGTCCCGGGGCATGGTAGAGTGTGGGGTTCTGCTCGGCGGGCTCAAATCCCTTGCCCTTGATGGTGTGTATGTGCAGCAGCTTCGGTCCCTTCATGTCCTTGATCTGCGTCAGTGTGTTGACCAGCTCAATCACGTCGTGGCCGTCGCTTGGCCCGAAGTATCGGATGTTCATGCCCTCAAAGATGTTCTGCTGATCGGTGAGCAGTGACTTCAGCGAGTTGTTGAACCGCAGCATCCTCTGCCTTCCCCTTTCGGTCAGGATGCCCCACTTGAGCATCTTCTGCGAGATGCGGAATCGCAGCCAGTTGTACAGCCGGCTCGTGTGAAGCTGGTGCAGATAGTGCTTCATGCCGCCCACGCTGCCATCGATGCTCATGTTGTTGTCATTGAGGATGATTAGCAGGTTGTTGGGAGTGTCGCTCGCGTTGTTCAGCCCCTCGTAGGCCAGCCCGCCGCTCATGCTTCCGTCGCCTATGACAGCCACCACGTGCCGGCCTGTCTGGCCAGTCTGCTGGTCGGCCACAGCCATTCCCAGGGCGGCCGAAATGCTGTTGGAGGCATGCCCGCAGGCAAAGGTGTCGTACTCGCTCTCCTCTGGTGAGGGGAACGGACGCAGCCCGTGCAGGTGCCTGTAGGTGCAGAAGTCGTCCATGCGCCCCGTGAGCATCTTGTGCCCGGCGGCCTGGTGTCCCACGTCCCACACGATGCGGTCATAGGGGGTGTCGAATACGTAGTGCAGGGCAACGGTGAGTTCCACCACGCCCAGACTGCTTGCAAAGTGTCCGGGGTTGTCTGCCAGCGAGTGTATGATGGCCTGGCGCAGTTCCTGGCACACCTGTGGCAGTGCTTCGCGGGGCAGCCGGCGCAGGTCGGAGGGCAGATGAATGCCCTTGAGCAGTGATATAGGTTCCTTGTCCAAGTTTGTCGTGCTTAGTGTCGTGCTGCAAAGTTAGGTAAAATCATCGAGGGTGCAAAGTGCTATTCATAAAAATGCGTGACAGCATGGTCAACTCTCTGTGACTGCCTCTGCCCGCGTGCTCGTGGTGTGCCGGTACGGGGCACCCGGTGGGGCAGGTCGCTGTCGGGTTTCGTGCGACGGAGTGCTGCGGCCCATGCGCCTCGCCTGCCTGGCTCTCTTGGCAGGCCGGCAAGAGTCCGTAAGGCTGTTCCCCGTCATCTTGCCGGATGATGGCTGAAAAGACGCAGTGCGCTGCATCGGTCATCGCAGCGCATTGCATCGGTCATTGCAGCGCGCTGCATCGGCCATCGCAGTGCACTGCCCTCTTCACCCCAACCGCTCCAGCCTGAGCACCTGGGTGCAATGCTCCACCATGGCAGGGCGGTGGGTCACACAGATGACCGTGCGTCCGTCCTGGTCGAGACGCAGGTTGGTGAGCAACTGGTGCTCGGTGTCGGGGTCAAGGGCGCTGGTTGCCTCGTCGAGCAGAAGCACGCTGCCAGTGCGCAGGAGAGCCCTGGCAATGGCTATGCGCTGTGCCTGGCCTTCGCTCAGTCCCGCTCCCAGTTCGCCGCACAGCGTGTCGAGCCCATTGGGCGAGTCCTTCACAAAGTCGGCACAGGCCGTGTGCAGTGCCTCCAGCATCTGCTCTTCGGTGGCCTCGGGATTGCCCAGCAGGAGGTTGTTCCTCACAGTGCCGCTGAGCAGGGTATTGCCCTGCGGCACATACACCAGATTGTTGCGCGTGAGCGGCGACACCTCTTCACATCCCTCCTTGTCATAGATCTCCACCCGTCCGCTCAGCGGTTGCACGAGTGCCAGAATGAGCCGCACCAGTGTGGTCTTGCCCGCGCCCGTCTCGCCCAGCACGGCTGTCACGCTGCCTGGGGTGAAGTCGTAGGAGAGGTCCTTCAGTATCATGCGGTGCCCGTCGCTGTATGCATAGTTCACCCCAGTGAGCCGCACGCCCGCCGCTCCGTGCATCCTCACGGGTTCCCCCTGCGCTTCCAGGGGCGTCTCCTGCAGCTCCATCAGCCGCTCGCTGGCGGTGACGCAACCGACGAATGCGGGCACAAAGCGCAGGGCATCGCGGAAGGGACCCTGCACCTGGCCCACCAACTGCAGGAAGGCAGCCATCATGCCGTAGGTCACCAGGCCGCTCTGCAACTGGTAGGTGCACGCCACGAAGGCCACCAGATAGCCCAATCCGAAGCCCAGCGTCACCATGGCCGATGACGTGCTGCTGAATATCGTGCGCCTGCGCACCTGGCTCTGCAGTCTTCCCTGTGCCGCTCCCAGGCGTGAGGCCATGGTGCTGCACCGCTCCAGGGTCTTCAGTACCATGTTGTATTGGATGCTCTCCTGTATGATGCTCTGTATGTTGCTGTCGGTGTCGCGTATCTCTCGGGTGAGGGCTCGCATGCGCCTCACGTAGATGCGGCTGAGCAGTGTGAAGAGCGGGGCAATGCAGAGCAGCAGGCACGCCACCCGCACGTTCATCGTGCAGAGGAAGCAGAAGGCGCCCGCCAGGCGCACTACCACGCACAGCGCAGCGGGCACCGTCTCGGTGATGGTGTCGCTCACGTCGTAGGCGTCACGCTCCAGGCGGTTGAGCACATCGCCGCTGTGACGCCCGTCCCTGCCCATCCACTGGCTGTTCATAAGGTGTCTGAAGAGCTTCATCTGCAGTATGTTCTGTGAGCGCACGCCCAGTATGGCAGCTATCCAGCGCCGTGCAAAGCCCAGTGCCACCTGCATGACCAGCAGTGCCACCAGCACGGCTGCTGCCCACCAGAGTGGAGACTGGGCACGGCCGGTGGCTATGTCGATGGCCCACTTGGAGGCGTAGATGAACGCGAAGTCGAGTGCCACGCCCGTCACACCGGTGAGCGCGTTGAGCACCGACTGCAGGCGCAGGCCCTCAGAGGCTGTCCACAGCCACAGCAGAAGCCGCTGGTCTATCTTTCTCATCTTCATCTTCTGTTCTTGGAAAAAGGATGTTGCCCGTCCAGCGGTCAGCACTCATGGGCTCTGGAGTCGCTTCCCCACATCAGCTTCTGGCGCAGCGTGCGGAAGAACGAGCCGCCGGGGCGCTTGATGACCTGCACTTGGTAGGGTGCCTTGCGCACCTTGAGCTGCACGTCCTCGGCACAGGCCTGGCTGCGGCCGTCTATTGCCACCAGGAAGTTATGGTTGCGGCTCTCCACGGTGAGCGTCACGCACGAGCCGCCGCTCAGGGTCAGCGGGCGCATGCTCAGGCTGTGAGGGGCCACCGGCACCAGTCCCAGTATGTCGCTCTGGGGCGACATGACGGGTCCGCCTACGCTCAGCGCATAGCCGGTACTGCCGGTGGGGGTGTTGATGATGAGGCCATCGGCCTGGTAGGTGGTGAGGTACTCGCCGTCAATCTCCACCCTGATGCTTATCATGCTGCTCACATCCCGCTTGAGCACAGCCACCTCGTTGAGCGCAAAGGGATAGTCGAACGGCTCGCCCGAGGAGAATTCCACGGCAAGCACAGTGCGCGGCTCGGCGTGCAGCAGCCCGCGGCAGGCCATGTCGATGGCCATCTCGATGTCACTGGGAGAGAAGTCGGCCAGAAAGCCCAGCCGCCCCAGGTTGATGCCCAGGATGGGTGTGCCCGATGCTCCCACGCGCTTGGCGGCTGTCAGGAAGGTTCCGTCACCGCCCATGCTTACGGCCAGATGGGCCTGGAAGTCGCCGCTGATGGGGATGACCGACTGCGGCAGGTTCATGCCGGGAGTCTTCTGCAGACTCTCAAAAAAAGGAATGTCGATGCCCACACATGCACCCCGACGCTCCAGCGCATCCAGCAGATTTTGTGCGTAAATGGCTTTGGAGGGGTCGGAGATATTGCCAAAGAGGGCCACATTGATGCTTTTCTCCATATTTATCTCTTGCTTGGAGGAGCAAAGTTAATGAATATTTTCTAACTTTGCGGTAGGTAGGATTGATTATTGATACGTACTATAATATATAAGGTATATGATTACAGTATTTCTCGCAACTGGTTTCGAGGAGATAGAGGCCATTGCACCCGTTGACATCATGCGCCGTGCCGGACTGGACGTACGCACAGTATCCATCTATGACACCCCTGTGGTCAGTGGTGCGCACAGCGTTCCTGTGCAGGCCGATATGACGCTCGGGCAGGTGGATTTCAGCCTGGTGGAACTGATGGTGCTGCCTGGCGGCCTGCCAGGAGCCACCAATCTGGATGCCTGCGCTCCGCTGCGCGAGGCTCTGCAGAAGCATGCGGGCGAAGGAAAACCCGTAGCCGCCATCTGTGCCGCGCCGCTGGTGCTGGGTCATCTGGGGCTTCTCAGGGGCAGGAAAGCGACGTGCTATCCCGGAGTGGAGCCTGAGCTGGAGGGCGCACAGTGCACTGGCGCGCTGGTGGAAGTGGATGGCAACGTGGTTACCGGCAAGGGACCTGCCGCTGCCTTCGAGTTTGGATTTGCCCTGGTAGAGCTGCTCCGCGACCAGGAGGCCTCGATGCCTCTGCGCGACGGGATGCTTTACTCGCAACTCGTACCCTGAATGGAGCGGTTTGCCATACTGGTGGCGGGAGGCCAGGGGCTGCGTATGGGGGGCGATGTACCCAAGCAGTTTCTGCCCCTCGACGGGCGGCCTGTGCTCATGCACACCATCGACCGCTTCCGCGAGGTGTTTCCCGACATGCACATCATCGTCGTGCTTCCCCAGGGGCAGCACGATTACTGGCACGACCTGTGCCGCCAGCATCATCTGGAGGGGGGCTTCCTGACGGCTCCGGGAGGTGATACGCGCTTCCATTCGGTGCTCAACGGGCTGAATGCCATCCCTGCTGATGTGAGCGAGGGGCTGGTGGGCGTGCACGACGGAGTGCGCCCCTTCGTGTCGCGGGATACCCTCCGGCGATGCTACGAAGAGGCTGCCCGAAGCGGCACAGCGGTGCCCGTGGTCCCTGTAGTGGAGACGCTGCGCCATGTCAGCCCCGATGGCGAGAGCATGACAGTGCCCCGCGGCGACTACCGACTGGTGCAGACTCCTCAGGTCTTCAGCCTTGCTCTGCTGCGCCGGGCCTACAGACAACCCTACGCACCGCAGTTCACCGACGATGCTTCGGTGGTGGAGGCTCTGGGAGAGCGCATCACCCTGGTGGAGGGAAACCGCGAGAACATCAAACTGACCACGCCTGCCGACCTGCTCCTGGCCAAAGGAATCATGGAGGCACGCTGAAACGACAAGCATGCAAGACCTCAGACATTCAGAACTCACCTATCTGCCTGGCATCGGGCCACGGCGTGCGGCCCTGCTCCAAGCGGAGTTGGGCATCAGCACGTGGCACGATCTGCTCTACACCTTTCCCTATAAGCACATCGACCGCAGCAGGCTCTACCGTGTGAGCGAACTCACTGCCGACATGCCCTTTGTGCAGTTGCGGGGACGCATTGTGGGCATGGAGCAGTCGGGCCAGGGGCGCAAGGCGAGGCTCGTGGTGCACTTCACCGACGGTGAGGGCTTCGTTGACCTGGTGTGGTTTCAGGGCATCCGCTACGTGGCATCCACGCTCAAGCAGGACCGCGACTACATTGTGTTTGGCAGGCCAAATGCTTTCAACGGGCGCATCAACATTGCCCACCCCGACGTGGATCCCGCTGAGGACCTTTCGTTGAGCCGCATGTGCATGCAACCCTACTATTCCACTACCGAGAAGATGCGCCGCTCGGGACTCACTTCACGCAGCCTCGAGCAGTTTACCAGCAAGCTCCTCGACCTGCTCAAGGAGCCTGTGCCCGAGACGCTGCCCGATGTGATGCGCCGCCAGCTGGGCCTCATGCCGCTCGACGAAGCCCTTCGTGCAGCCCACTACCCGCAGTCGGCCGAGCAGCTGGCGCGTGCCATGGCCCGCCTCAAGTTCGACGAACTCTTCTTCATACAGCTTAGTATCCAGCTCTATGCCCGCCAGCGGCAGGCTTCCAGAGTGGGCCACACCTTCACGCATGTGGGTCCGCTTTTCAATGAATTCTATTCCCAGTGCCTGCCCTTTGCGCTGACCGATGCCCAGAAGCGCGTCATACGCGAGATACATGCCGATATGAAGCGCGGACGACAGATGAACCGTCTGCTGCAGGGCGACGTTGGAAGCGGCAAGACACTGGTGGCTCTCATGGTGATGCTGCTGGCTGTGGATAACGGCCATCAGGCATGCATCATGGCTCCCACCGAGATTTTGGCCGAACAGCACCTCAAGTCGTTCCGCTCCATGCTGGGCCATCTGCCCGTGCGGGTGGAGCTGCTCACGGGCACGGTGAAGGGTAAGAAGCGCAAGGAAATACTGGAGGGGCTGGCCGACGGCTCGGTGCACATGCTGGTGGGTACGCATGCCGTCATCGAGGACAGCGTGCAGTTCCGCAGTCTAGGACTGGCCGTCATCGACGAGCAGCACCGCTTCGGGGTGGCACAGCGTGCACGTCTCTGGGCCAAGAACGCCATTGTGCCTCACATCTTAGTGATGACCGCCACGCCTATTCCCCGCACGCTGGCCATGACGCTCTACGGTGACCTTGATGTGTCAGTCATAGACCAGCTGCCCCCCGGCCGCAAGCCCATACGCACGCTGCACATTCCCGACTCCGACCTGGTCCGCCTCTACCAGGCGGTGAGCACACAGATAGAGGCCGGCAGCCAGGCCTACTTCGTGTTCCCATTGGTGAAGGAGAGCGACAAGATGGCGCTGCGCAATGTGGAGAACGAGTATGAAATCCTGCAGAAAGTGTTCCCCGACTATCGTATAGGCATGGTGCACGGGCGCATGAAAGCCGCCGAGAAGGAGGAGCAGATGCGCCTCTTCACCCAGGGTGATACGCAGATACTGGTGGCCACAACGGTCATCGAGGTGGGGGTCAATGTGCCGCGTGCCACGGTGATGGTCATCTTCAATGCCGAGCGATTCGGCCTGTCGCAGTTGCACCAGTTGCGTGGCAGGGTGGGCCGAGGCGGTGACCAGTCGTGGTGCATACTGGTGACCGGCAATACGGCAGGAGCCGATGTGCGCCGCCGCATGCAGGTGATGACCGACACCACCGACGGTTTCCAGATAGCCGAAGAGGACCTCAAGCTGCGTGGCCCAGGCGACCTGGAGGGTACGCAGCAGAGTGGCGACGGCCTGCATCTGCGCCTGGCCAACCTGGCCAAGGACGGTATCCTGGTGCAGTGGGCGCGTGATGCGGCCACACAAGTGCTCTCGGCCGACCCGTCCCTCGCGTCGCCCATGGGGCAGATGCTGCGTAGGGAGCTCGACCTGGAGTTCCCCGACCGCCAGGACTGGGGTAAGATATCCTGATTCCATCCGTCTGGTCTGCTGCCCGGAGGGGATTCCAGGGGAAGAGAGAATACGCCCGTTCGTCCGTCGAGGGGCTTTGACAGAAAGCCAGAACCGGGCTTGAAGGCATTTTCAGGAGCCTTTCTTCGAACCTCTGATGAGGCTGGCTCTGCTGGGGGAGAGTTTTTGGATAAATCTTGGATAGAGTTGTTTCTGAAAGAGAACCGCTCTTGGAATGAAGGAGATACTGGCTGATGAGGTTGGAGAAGGGCGGCGGAAGTACAGCCGTACAGCCTTTCGGCCATAGGGCAGGAATATTGCCCCTGGGAACGCAGTGCGCTGCATCGGTCATCGCAGCACGCTGCACCAGCCATCGCAGCACGCTGCATGTGGCATTGCACCGCACTGCGTTTCTTGCCCCAAAAAGCCGAACCGGCCGAAGGGGCGCTTTGGAATAAAAAAGACAATACGTAACAAATTGATAATGATGAGACTAAAACTGATGATGGCAGCCGCTGCGCTGCTGATGAATGTGGGCTCCCGCGCTGATACCAAGCTGGTGAAGCTCAGGGTACAGCATGCCGTGGAACCCCAGGCAGTGGATGAAAAGGAACCGGTGTTCGGTTGGGCCATGGAGTCCGACCAGCCTGGCATGAGCCAGAAAGCCTATCGGCTGACGCTTCACACCGAGCATGGCGATACGCTCATGTGGGACAGCGGAAAGGTGACAGATGCCTCCTCTACGGGAGTGACCTACAAGGGACAGCCGCTGAAGCCGCTTACGGGGTATCGCTGGACGCTCAGCGTGTGGGACAACAAGGGAAAGAAGCACACCGGGCAGTCGGCTTTCTTCACCGGACTGATGGACTGCCGCCTGCAAGCCTGGTCGGGAGCACAGTGGATAGGCTCCACTGCCCAGCGCCTGTCGGCACCCTCCAACTTCAGCTTCACCATCAACACCCGCTTCCGCATCGAGCGTGGGCACCAGGCGGCAATACTCTTGGGAGCCAATGACTTCCGCTTGCGCGATGCCTTCCAGAATATAGACAATATGCAGGGAACCAGCTATGTGCGCGTGGAATTGGACTTCCCCGAAGCACAGAGCGGGCGTGTGGGAGCGCTCAGAGTCTATCGCGTGGGCTTCACACCCACGGACCAAGAGCGGTTGCCGCTGCTTGAGGTGTCGGAGAAATCGTTCCCGCAGAGCAATATCAGCAGTCTGCTCACCGAGGAGGGGACGCATGAGGAGCACGAACTGTCGGTATGTGTGGAGACAGGCAATATATCTTTCCTTATCGACGGAGTGGCGCTGACCATCTGTGGCAACGGCTTTCCCGGACATCTGCAACCGCTGCTCGACCGCAAGGGCAATACGGCAGAGGTGGTCACCATAGGGCAGTGGGGTGGTAGCCATGACCATAATTCCTACCCCAACCTCTGCGAGGTGGGATTTGCCGCGCTGCCCCATGCGAGGGTGGTTTATCAGGGTTACAATATCCAGAGCAGGGGATGTTCTGAGGACACTGAGGTGTTTGGCCCGGCTCAGTATGGCTGCTTCGGCGGGCTGCCTTGCGTGGCTGTCAAGGGTGACCGCATCGTGGTGGACAACCCCTCCGACCGCATCTGCCTGGCCCATGCAGATCCCAGTCACGGAGCGCTCACCATGCTGCGCACGTCCTTCAGGCTGAGTGGAAAGGTGCGTGAAGCACACTTGCTGGCCACGGCGATGGGAGCGTGCGAACTGCATCTCAATGGTAAGCCGGTGAGCCAGGACCGCTTCGTGCCTGGCAGTTCGCAGTATCGCGAGGTGCTGGGATATGCCTCCTACGATGTGACCTCCATGCTGCGTCAGGGCAAGAACGCCCTTGGTGCATTGCTCCTGCCAGCCTGGTACACGGGCAACATGTCATATACCACACGCAACTATAACTTCTGGGGTGACCATGAAGCTCTGCTGGCCAAGCTGGTGGTGCGCTATGAGGACGGGCGCGAAGAGGTCATCGTCACATCGCCCGGCACGTGGCGGGCATGCAACGACGGCCCTTGGCGCTACGGTTCATTCTTCAACGGAGAGGTCTATGATGCACGTCAGGAGGCTCTGACAGAAGGCTGGAGCACACCTGCCTACAAGGTGAACAAGCGATGGAAACCTGCCGAGACCATCACCATGCGCACTTGGCAGAAGCCGCGCATAGAGTCGCGTTATGACAGTCCGGTGCGTGTGCGTGAGCGGCTCAGTGCCGTGCGGGTGATGCCGGTGCACAGTGCCGACGGACACACATATACCTATGATATGGGTGTCAACATGGTGGGAGTGCCCGAGATAACCTTTCCCGAGGGATTCCTGCAGCGTGGCGATACTGTCATCATCCGTTATGGCGAGCAACTTTATCCCGGCCTATATGACCACGAACCGCGCACCGATGACGAGCGCTGGTATGCTGACACCTATGGGCCAAAGGGTAGCGGAATAGCCGGACGCATACTGCAGGCCAACCTGCGTGCGGCTCTGGTGACCGACTTCTACGTCTCCGACGGGGCGGGCAGAGTGGTCTATTCGCCCCGCAGCACCTATCGGGGCTATCAGTATGTGCAGATCACGCTGCCGTCGAGCAAGCAGCCTTTGGCTCCAGAGTGCGTGGGCGGACTGGTCTTGTCGTCTGACTCGCTGCCCACAGGCACTTATCATGCCGAGACGTGGGACGGTGTGACAGGCAGTCTGGTGAACCAACTCTTCCGTAACATACAGCGGTCACAGCTGGGCAACTTCTTTACGCTGCCCACCGATTGCCCCCAGCGCAACGAACGCATGGGGTGGACAGGCGATGCGCAGGCTTATGCACGTACTGCCGCATACAACAGCGATGTGTATGGCTTCTTCCTTCAGTGGATGCGCTCACTGCGTGCCGACCAGACTGCAGAGGGCGGCATTGGCTCCACCATACCGGAGTACAGCCGCGAGCGGCCTACTGGCTTTCCCGACGGAACCACCTGGGGGGCGGCTGTATGCATGGTTCCCTGGCAGATGTGGTGCCAATACGGAGACAGAAAGATAGTGCAGGACAATCTGGATGCCATGGTGCGATGGCTCGACGGGATGGCTGGTTATCCCATGAGTGAGCGCTTCCCGCATCTGTCAAGCCGCACCGGCGGACTGGCAGACTGGCTCGCGATGGATGCACGAACGCCTGCCGACCTGGTGAACAATGCCATCTACATCTATATGATGGAGGTTACCGCCAGGATGGCCAGTGCGGTGGGGCGGACGGATATAAGCCGCAGGCTCACCGAGAGACACCGTCTGGCGAAGCAGGAATGGAACCTGTGTTACGTGGATGAGCATACCGGGCAGACCCGCTCAGCGGATGGTGAACAGGTGCACACACAGAGTTCGTATGCCACTCCACTCAACTTCAACTGCTTCTCCAGCCAGAACCTCCAGCGCGCACAGCAGTGGTTGGCGCAGCTGGCAGAGCATCCCAGCCAGAGCGGCAAGGGGGCAATGGACTTCCCCGACCATACTATCACCACGGGCTTTTCGGGCACTCCCAACATCCTTCCCGCACTGAGCCGCTCGGGCCATTGGGCTGAGGCATTCCGCATGTTCACCTGCACCGACTTCACCTCGTGGCTCTATCCGGTGACGCATGGTGCTACGTCGGTCTGGGAACGCTGGAACGGCTTTGAATGCGCCTTCGGTCAACACCAGGAGAACACCATGAACTCCTTCAACCATTTCGCCCTCGGAGCCGTGGGACAATGGATGTATGAGTACCAGCTGGGCATTGCACAGGGTGAGGAGAGCGGTTACCGCCAGTTTGTGCTGCAGCCTGAGTGCAGCCGGCCATACAAGTCGCTCAGCGGTGGCTACTGCTCTGACTATGGTGAGATACGCAGTGAGTGGACTGCCGATGAGCAGGGCGATATGATGAGCTATCGTGCTGTGGTGCCTGCCAATACCTCCTGCACGCTCTATCTTCCCATGCAGGCCCATTACTTCCGCTCGTCTGCAGGAGCCAGGTTTGCTGGTTTGTGCGAGCATCATGGGCGCGAAGTGGCGCGTTATGAACTGGATGCCGGCACCCATTCATTTGTCCGTCAGGGCGATGAGGTGACGGTGCGCTGAGCGCTGGAGTGCAATGAGAGAGGCCATGCAGGGGAAGCGTTTCCCCTTGCATGGCCTCTCTCGTTTGGACTGCAGGCTGCTTATTCCCAGGTGCAGGGCAGACTGCTCAGTTGGGTCAAGAGTGTCTTGGCCAACCGCTGATGTCCCTGTGTGTTGGGGTGCAACTGGTCGTTCTTCTCGTCGCAGAAGTATTGCCTCTGGCTGGGCATGGTGGGAAGCAGACCGCTGAGCGAGTATATGTCGATGACAGGAACAGCCCACACATGGGCGGCTTCGGCAATGGCATCCACATAATGGTCTATATAGAGGCCTTGTTCGTTACGGTAATCCTCGCTGGGCTGGCGGTTGCCGTTGCCGAAGAAGGCATATCCACGGTGCAGGGGAGTGAGCAGAATAATCTGCTTGGTGGGGTAGAGTTCCTTCAGGTGCTTCATTGCCACGTTGATTCTGCCGCGCACGGTGCTTTGGTCCATGCTGAGTGAGCGGTGCATGCGCACGTCCTGGAACTCCTTGCCACCCTTGCCGCGCTGCACCTGCTCGGGCTTCTCGGTGAACCAGCAGCCCAGCGGGAGGTCGTTGTTATAGTCGTTGGTGCCCAGAAACACGATGATGGCATCCACATCCTCACCCACTTCCTGATGCAGTTTATCCGTCAGTCCCACGGCATGCGACCACTCATATCCGCTCACTGCATACACCAGCGGCGTGCTGTGGAGCCAGTCGGCCAGGAACTGCCAGTAGTGTGTGACCTGTCCGCCACCCTGGTTGGGGTCGGTCACCGAGTCGCCTATATAGGCAATGCGCTTGCCGTACCATGGGTGATTCACATAGATGCCGGCTGGCTCCTTCTCTCTTTTGGCTTGCATGGCAGTGCTGCATGCGATGGCCAGCAGCATGATGCACAGGACGATTCTTCTCATTGTTTATAGTATGTTTTAGGGTTGCACTTCGTATTCCTTTGCCTTGCAAAGTTAAGGCTTTTTCTATGGAATGTCCCTCGCAGCGCATTTCTTATTTCCCTGAAATGCTCAGAAAGCTCCTTCTCACTCCTCTCCATCGCGCTCTTTGTGCTTCTTCCAAGTCTCTTCCGCCCCTCTCCATCGCTCCTTATATATAAAAGAACAGCCGGCCAGAGGCTTTTGTGCCCGAGCCGGCAGGATGGTGTCATCATGGTCAGAGCGGTCTGGGGCGGTTGCTTGATGCCGCCGCGTAACCTGGTTTGAGTAACTGTGTGGGGTTTTCAAAGGAGAGGCCAAGCCGGTGTTTGAATGGTAGGCACCGTATGAAATTCTATTGCGGAAGTGGTATCTGTCGTGTGTGTGCCTCTGTTTGGTGATATGGTTTTATTTTCTCAGTTTATTGACTGTAGGTTATCACCGGCTTGGTCTCCTCTGTTTGTTATCCTAACTTGCAATCTTTTCAACTCCTATTTGTCAGTCCTAACGCTCACGCGTTTTTCTGCCAACGCTTTTTATTATGATAGAAACTACTTTCTCTTTCCGATTGCAAAGGTATAGCCTGATTGTCGGAAAACCTTGGGGATGCCTATCATATTACTCTCACATTATACTTATATTAGTATGTAATATCTGTTGCAGAACTATTAAATCGTTTGAGCAATAGGTTGTTGTGCGTTTCTTGGCATTATGAAAAAGGCTTGGAAAAATGCTTCTTTTTGCTTCTTTCTGCATTGGGAAATGCGTTTTTTCCTGCTTCTTTGTGTGAGTTGGTGCTATTAGTGGTGGCTGTTGGAAGGGTGGGATTGAGCTCTTGGTGCACTTCTCTTCCTTTTTTAAATTGCTTTTGCGTGTTTTCTTGTGCTTTTCAAGGCAAATGGCATTTCTCTTTAGGCCAAAGTCCATTTCTCTTTAGCCGGAATGTCATTCGCTTTTAAGCCAAAGGCTGTTTTGCTTCAATTCAAAGGCCAATTCACTTTATCTCGAATACCATTCTTCTTCGATTTGAACGTTATTCCTCTTCTGATAAAAAGTAAGTTCTCTTCAGACGCTCAGACACTTTGCTCCTTCGCTTCTTCCTGCACCTCTTTCTTGTTGAGCACGTAGCCTTGCCGGTTCACGTTGACTATCTCGTAGGGGAAGGTCTTCAGCGTAGCACGGATGCTGCTTACCAGTGTGTTGATTTTCGCATTGGCGCTCTCGCAGTCGTTCTGGTAAGTGGAATCGTCGAGTACGCGGGCAAAGTCGGTCTTGCTGATGAAGTGGTCGTCCTTGGAAGTGACGTATTGCAGGATGAGCAATATCTGATGTCGGCACCGCACATGCTGCTCTCCATATACCAGCATCCCATGTGTCAGATCCACAGAGAGTTCTTGTGTTTGCTCCTCAGCAGGCTTTTCCTCATCGGCGGGCGCTTTCTGCGGTTCGCTCAAGGTTATGAGGGTGAGTACGATGCAGCATGGAACCAGTATGGAGAACACGGTGGTGAAGATGGCGAAGAGTGTTGACATCTCCAGTACCTCCGACAACACACCGCTGATGTAGAGCAGCGAGATGAGTGCGCAGGCCGAGATGAGTGCAAGCGTGAGCACTGTCAGTGCCCGCTTCCATCGTGCCAGGTGTTGGTGTATATGCGGTATAGTAGTTTCTTTTATACTCATTATTATATAAGGTCAGTCCTCCCCCAGGGAGGTGACGGCCAACTCCTGCATGGGCTTATCTCAGCCTGTGCAGGAATATGACAGGGTTGTCGGTCGGCTTCAGACCAGCCGATGTGAACTGGTTGAGCCCGTATGCCTTCTCTGTTTGCAGCAACATATAGGCGGGCATCACGCTTACCAGTTGCCCATCTGACGCGCAGACTGGTGCAGAGAGGTAGGGGAAGTTGGGCTCGGGATTGTTCATGATGGTCATGTTCTGCGTGCTGCCATCGGCCTTGATGCGCGTGAGCAGATACGACAGACCACATTCTCCAAACATCTCATATCCTATGTATCGGGCATCGCAGGTGGCACATGCAAGGGCGATATTGTGTACCACAGGCTTGTGCTTGGTCATCTGTGCGAGTTCCTCAAAGGTATATTCCTGCTGGTTGGCCGGCATCTGTTCCTCGGTGTTGAACCTGAAGGTGCAGAGCGGAGTGCTCTGTCCGTGTGCCAGCATCTTGATGTCTGTGCGGAAGGGGTTGGTGACGAGCAGAGTGTCACCCTGCTGTCCCACAAAGGGGTGGTAAGTGTCTGATGTGTATGACTCTGTACGGTCAAAGTGTTCAGCTTCGTGCTTGAACTTCTGGGTGCTCATCTCCATGGCGATGAAGTTGGCCTTGCGGTTGTTGCAATTGCCCGAGGCCAGTACCACCATCGAGTCGGCCTGCACGCGGAAGCCCAGATAATAGTCGTGCACAGGGCAGATGCGTGTGAGATGCCCGTCGAATGAGTATTGCATGATACGCTTCTGCGGGCGGCTGAGCACGTATATGCCAGCCTTGGTGATGTCGAATGCATCGGCAGTGGCATACTGCCCGCTGCCCATTCCCAGGCTGTCAAGGGTGGCCAGGTGACGACCCTCCGACGAGAAGGTGAAGATGCGTCCAGCGTCGTCAAGAATGAATATCAGGCTGTCCAGCAGGCGTATGTCGCGCACCTGGGAGACCATTGGGCTGGTCACCGAATCCAGCTGGATAAAGGAATATTGGCTGATGAAACTGTCGGCGGGAAGGTCCTCGTCAACGTTCACACGGATAGTCTGGCTACCATCCTGGTGCTGCTGCGTGCATGCTGCAATCAGTAGCAGGAGGGTGATGAGGCAGGTCTGTATGAACCGTATGTTGTGCATGTCTTTTCAATGAAACGGGCGCGTCGTTGATGTTGGCGCGCCGTGTGTCAGTCTTTGATTGTCTTGTAGAGGTCGTTGCAGGAAACTGGTCGGAACGAGGCATCGCCTCCCTCTTCGTAGTCCAGACGGCCGTTGATGGTGATGAAGCCGGCTGCATTGGCCTTCAGAACGGTGCCGTCGCTGAGCTGCACCTTCTTGCCTTCGCCCACATATACCATACATCTCGACTCGCGTGCCATCCAAGTCGTAGTGGTCTCGTTGCCTGTCAGGGCTTCCACATTCTCTGCCAGCAGTGGGTTGGCGGAGTTTGTGCCCATGTCGTTGAACGTGCGGTATTCACCGTACGACCACATTCCGCCCACAGCGGCTATGCATGCCATTACTGCCCACAGGGTGGCTTCGGTTCTTTTCTTCATTGTGTTGTCTTTATCGTTTCCTTGTCCTCTGTCTTCGCCCTGTCTGCAAGCTTTCGGTCAATGCTTTTGAGCTGTTTGCGCGGCTTGGATGTGGCTTATATACTTTCGGTTTGTAAAGGTAAGGCATTTGGCTGGTTCCCACAAGTCTTTTGGCTTTTTTCCCTCCCGGAACGGCGTTTTTTGTGCTTCGAAGCGGACTTGGATGGGTTTTTGAGTCAAATGATGTGTACGTTGGAGCTTTTTGTCCCACAAAGCGCACTGCGCTGCGAAGCCTGATGCAGCGTGCTGCGATGGCCGGTGCAGTGCGCTGCGGAGGCTGGTGCAGCGCACTGCGTCATCCACTCCTTGTGTCGCTCGGATGGGCTGCCGGCCGGCTTCTATGCGGCTTTTCCCAGGCTTCGTCTTTGCTTTCTGCGGGCTTGGGCGGACTGCAAAAGGTGCTGGATGCCGCCTGCTGGTGGTTTGCGAGGCGGGAGTTTGTGTAGTGCGAGGCCAGAAAACGCCAAGCGGGAAGGCTGTCGTGACGGCATTCCTTCCCGCTTGTTGCTTTATCTTGTCTGGCTTGCATGCTTGTGCGCCAGGCGTTTCGGCTGGTCTATAAGTCCCAGCAAGGTCTCTCCCAATGCACGGGTTCGCCTTTGAGGGCGCTCTCGCGTGCCATCAGAATGCGCTGGTTGGTGCTTCCCCGGAACAGAGCCTCCTCGCTGCGCTTGCTTGCTATGAAGGGTCCATCCACCAGCACATCTATATTGCAGAGCAGTTCCCTGCTGCTCCCGTCTCTGAGTAACTGCTCCAGAGTGAACCCCGTATAGCACCAGATGGTCTTCTCTGACCGGCTCTTGATGAGTTTGGCCAGTTCTGCGAAGGCTTCGGCTTGGTAGAAGGGGTCTCCTCCGGTGAAGGTGACATCGGCAAAGGGGTCGGCCAGTATCTCCTCCAGAAGTTCCTCCGTGGTGGTGTCTGTGCCGCTGCCGAATGTCCACGACTGTGGGTTGTGGCATTGCGGACACTCGTGGCGGCAGCCAGCACAGTAGATGCTCGTGCGCAGACCGGGGCCATCCACGGTGGTATCATGCAGTACCTTCAGAACATTAATTGTCATGTATCACGCGGTCATTCAGTTCAGACAGCTTCGCCTTGTTCCATCTGTCGGTGGTTCCCACCAGGTAGCCGGTGATGCGCTGCAGTCTGTCTATGTTGGTGCTGCCGCACTTCGGGCACACTTCCAGATGCTTGTCGGCATTCTCGTAGCCGCAGTCCATGCAGCGGTTGCGGGTGTGGTTGACACTTCCGTAGCCGATGTTGTACTTGTCCATCATATCTACGATGCGCATTACAGCCTCGGGGTTGTGGGTTGCATCGCCGTCTATCTCCACGTAGAAGATGTGTCCGCCGCGTGTGAGATCGTGGTAGGGAGCCTCCACCTGTGCCTTGTGCAGGGCTGTGCAGTGGTAATATACGGGTACGTGGTTGCTGTTGGTATAGTACTCGCGGTCGGTAATGCCGGGCAGCGAACCGAACTTCTTGCGGTCGTTCTTGGTGAATCGGCCCGAGAGTCCCTCGGCTGGTGTGCCCAGTATGCTGTAGTTGTGCTGGTACTGCTCGCTGTATTCGTTGGCTCTGTCACGCATGTAGCTGACAATCTTCAGACCCAGTTTCTGGGCTTTCTCGCTCTCTCCGTGGTGCTTGCCAACCAGTGCCACCAGACATTCTGCCAGTCCGATGAAGCCGATGCCAAGTGTTCCCTGGTTGATGACAGAGGCGATGGTGTCGTTGGGCTTCAGGTTCTCGCTGCCCAGCCAGAGACCCTTCATGAGCAGGGGGAACTGCTTGGCGAAGGCTGTCTTCTGGAATTCGAAGCGGTCGTGAAGCTGCTGTGCGGTGATCTGCAGCAGGTTGTCGAGCTTGGCAAAGAAGGCGTCGATGCGCTCCTCTTCGTTCTCTATGCCCATGCACTCGATGGCCAGCTTGACGATGTTGATGGTACTGAAGCTCAGGTTGCCGCGTCCGATGCTCGTCTTCGGGCCGAAGCGGTTCTCGAACACACGTGTACGGCAGCCCATCGTAGCGCACTCCCACTTGAATCGCTCCGGGTCGTCGGCCTTCCAGTTCTCGTTTTGGTTGAAGGGCGCATCCAGGTTGATGAAGTTGGGGAAGAAGCGTCGTGCCGTCACCTTGCATGCATACTGGTACAGGTCATAGTTCCTGTCGGTGGGCAGATAGCTGATGCCGCGCTTCTTCTTCCATATCTGTATGGGGAAGATGGCTGTTTCGCCGTTGCCCACACCCTCGTAGGTGCTCTTGAGGATCTCTCTGATGACGCATCGTCCCTCGGCACTGGTGTCCGTTCCATAGTTGATGCTGCTGAACACCACCTGGTTTCCACCGCGGCTGTGTATGGTGTTCATGTTGTGGATGAATGCCTCCATAGCCTGGTGCACCCGGCCTACGGTCTTGTTGATGGCGTGCTGCTTGATGCGCTCACGTCCCTCAAATCCGGCCAGAGGTATGTTGAGGTAGTCGTCGATGGGTGCATTGTAGAGTTCGCTATAGTCTTCGGCGTTGAGGTCTTCCAGCACCTTCACCTCTTCTATATATGATGCGCGCACGAAGGGAGCCAGATAGAAGTCGAAGGCAGGAATGGCCTGACCGCCGTGCATCTCGTTCTGCACGGTCTCCATGCTGATACATCCCAGTATGCTGGCCGTCTCTATGCGCTTGGCAGGACGGCTCTCTCCGTGTCCGGCCTGGAATCCGTACTTCAGGATACGGTCGAGGGGGTGCTGTATGCAGGTGAGTGACTTGGTGGGGTAGTAGTCCTTGTCGTGGATGTGCAGATAGTTGTTCTTCACAGCGTCACGTGCATCTTCGCTCAGCAGATAGTCATCCACAAAGGGTTTTGTGGTCTCGCTGGCGAACTTCATCATCATTCCTGCGGGCGTGTCGGCGTTCATGTTGGCGTTCTCACGCGTCACGTCGTTGTTCTTGATGTTGATTATCTCCAGGAAGATGTCGGTGGTCTTTGCCTTACGCGCTATGCTGCGTGCGTTGCGGTACTTGATATAGGCTTTCGCCACATCCTTTCGCGAACTCTTCATCAGTTCGTTCTCCACCATGTCTTGGATAGCCTCCACGGTCATCTGAGGCTTTCCCTTCACGGATATCCTGTCGGCTATCTGGCCTATCAGAGCCTCGTCCTCACCCTCTTCGGTGGCGAGCATAGCCTTGCGGATAGCAGCAGCTATCTTCTGTTCGTTGAATCCAACGATGCGTCCATCTCTCTTCTTAACGGTCTGTATCATTGTCGGTATTTTATGGTAAACGTTTTACTTCTGTTCGCAGGCTCGCTGTTTCCTCTCGGGCGGTATGCTGGCATCCCAGCGTCATTGCACTGGCATATTGGTGTCAGCGTGTTGTAATTCCCATGGCAATGTGCTTGTATCTCTCTGGCTGTGTGCTGGAGTTCTTCTGGCAGTATGCTGAAAAGAAATTGCGAGGCCATTTCCTCTTGTGGAATGACCTCGCAAAGTTATGTAATCGGTTGCATATACGCAACGATTCTGCGGATTAAATTGCCTATTTTGGAATATTTTTCTTGCTCGCGCAGCGTAAAGTTTTCCGTTTCTCAATATAATGTACTGATATTCAGCATTGCTTTAACTTCACTTAAAGAAAAAGTTTTCCAAAACGTATCTCTGTACTTCTGAAGCGGTGTAATATCAGAAGGTTAGCGCCTTGTTATACCTGCTTACCAGCATGCCATCGGTTATCTGGCCGCTCCACTTCATGCTTCGACGTGCCTTGAAGGTGATGCGCATGAGTTCCACATCGCCTTCGATGAGGTTCTGCATACCCAGGTTGACGAATGTGGGGTAGAGTGCCTTCTGTCCGTTGGTGTGCAGGCGGTCGTAGGTCATGTTGTACATTTCCTTCACGGCCAGTGCTTCCACACCCTGGTACTCCATCTCGGTGGCGTCATAAGGCAGGCACATGCTCAGAGCGTTCACGTTCTGCAGGCCTTTTCCCTTGACTGTCAGCGTCACTGTCTCGCCGGCAGCATACTGCTTCTTGTCGGCTTCTACAGTCACCGAACCCTTCAGTTCGCCCTTCTGCTCGCCCCAGATGCCGCCTTCGAGCTCAGTTGCCACAGCGCTGATATCGTAGGCATCGATGAGACCATTGTTGTTGAGGTCGCCCTTGCTGATATATCCGGCAAAGTCGCCATCGCCCTGGCGCAGGCCGGTATAGTTCATATAGCTGGTCAGGTCATTCTCGTCTATCTTGCCGTCCTGGTTGATGTCGCCGGGGATGTACCATGGTGTGTTGGGCTGGCGGAATACGTATATCTGTACGCCGCTGCCGTAGTTGCCGGTGGCTGCAGATACGTGCAGGCGAACGTAGCGCCAAGCCTTGTCGGCATGCTTGAGCAGGTCGAAGTTCTTCTCCTCGCCGTTGCGCTCCCAGTTGAATGCACCTGCCTCGGTCCAGTTCTCACCGTCCTGGCTCAGACTCACGGTACCCTGAAGCAGAGTGCCGTTGCCTGCATCGGTACGTGGAATATAGCGCAGGCTCTCCAGATGGCTCATGCTGCGGGTGTCGATGGTGAGGTCGAAGGGAACAGCCTGCTGGCTCCATGCGGTGTGCCATACGCTACCCTCGTCGAAGTCGAACAGGTGATCCACCTTCTGACCGGGCTGGTTGGGGCAGGTGGTGCTGCCTCTCATGCCGCGGATGGCATACTTGAGGGGATCTTCGGTGGTGGTGGCATAGATGTCGGTCCACTCTGAAGCGCCCTCGGCATTCACCGCTCTCACCTTTATCTCGTAGTCACCCTTGGGTTGCAGGCCGTCTATCGTGTAGCGGGTCTGCTGTATGGTGGAGTAGAGTTGGCCTTCAAACTGCAGCTCGTAGTAGTCGGCACCCTGCACGGCATCCCATGAGGGAGTGAGCGTGTAGGCCTGCAGATCCTCGTCGGCTATGCGGCAAACGGGCTTCTGCAGCTGGCCTTTGGTCTTGAGCAGATGGTTGGTGGTGTCGATGGTAGCCTGTGTGAGCAGGGTCACAGCATTCTGTGTCACATCGGTCTTGGCGATGTTGACCATCAGCGCAGGCACCTTGCGGTAGGCATCCTCGCCGGTTCCGTAGTAATATGAGTTGGCAGTCTGCTTCCATGTGGCGTAGTCCTCCACGCGGGTCAGCTGCTGCTTGCGGTTGCCCACCTTCACAGTCACCTTCTTGGGTTCCTGCTGGCAGTAGATGCGTAGCTGTGTGCTCTTCTCGGCGGTGAAGCCTTCGTAGTGGCCGGTGGTCTTGTCGATGGTCACGGTGAGCATACCCTTCTTGTCGCTCTGCTGCTTGATGGCGGTGTGGGTAGCCTGCCCGTTGAGGTAGGCATCCGTGCGTCCGTCGTCGTCGTATTCGGTAAACGAGTACTCGCCCAGTGTGGGATAGATGTCGTAGCAGCGCAGCGAGTAGTCTATCTCGGCAGGTGTGTTGGTGGGCTTGTGTGTGGGAATGATGGCACCCAGGCGTACCAGCACGGGCAGTTTCCATAGGGGTGCGGGGAAGTCGTTGATGATGCGTCCGCCCTGATAAACTTCTCCTGTGAAGTAGTCCATCCACTGCCCCTGGGGCAGATAGATGCCGTCGCGCACATCGTCGCCGTTTTCCTTCGCGCGCGTTTCCTTATATATAGGTGCCACCAGAATACTGGGACCGAGCAGGAACTGGTAGTCGGCACGCTTGCTGCGTGTGTAGTCGTTCTCCTCGTCCAGCATCATGGCACGCATCATGGGCTTGCCATCCACAGACTCGCGGGCTATGCTGTAGGCATAAGGCAGCAGCCGGCTCTTGAGCTTCAGGTAGTAGCGGTTGATGCTTGCGGCCGGTTCGCCCAGCGCTTGCGGGTACTTGGGGTTGCTGCCCCAGCCGTCCATGTTGAGCTGCATGGGTGTGAAGGCCTTCCACTGGAAGTCGCGCACATTGACGGGCACGTTCTTTCCGCCGAAGATACCGTCCATATCGCTGGTGATATTGGGCTGGCCCGACAGTCCGCTGCCGATATAGGTGGGGATGTGGAAACGTATGTACTCCCACTGGCCGCCGGTCTGGTCGCCTGTCCAGATGGTGGCGTAGCGCTGTGTGCCGGCCCAACCGTCCAGACTGATGATGAAGGGACGTGCCTGGGCACCGTAGTAAGGCATCACCTGAGCCACGTCAGCCACACCGTTGAGGCCGAAACTGTAGCCGGCTCCCACCCATGCTACGTCGGTCTTCAGCACTCTCACGCCGGCATCGCGTACCTCTCCCACGATGTCTCTCTGCAGCAGAGCCTCCACTCCCTCCTTGGGATGCAGGTCGCTCTGAGTCCACAGTCCTATCTCCACACCGCGCTTGCGGGCGTAGTCGCCAAACTCTTTCAGGTTCTGTATATTGCCCTTCAGAGTCTCTGTCTGTCCGTATCCGGCTCCATAGCCATCGTTGGGCAGGAACCATCCCAGGGGGAAGTCGTTGTCCAGATAGCGGTCAATGGCTGCGCGGGCACTGAACTGGTAGTTGTTCTTCTCGCCGTTGAGGCTCTCCTTGATGCCGCCGTTGTCCTTCTGGCTCTCGTTGTATTGCTTGCCGTCCTCATAGGTCATGAATCCGTTCTTGCCTGCTTCGGCCTCCTTCCAGTAGTCGCGGTTGTAGGCGTTCAGATGGCCTTCGTAGAAACCGAACTTGGGCAGAAGCACGGGGTTGCCGGTCAGCTGGTAGAAGTCGTTGAGCAAGGCCACAGCGCCGTTATCCACCATCACGAAGAGGTCCAGATACTTCGTCTCATGGCTCAGTCGGGTCTCTCCGGCTTCCGACTTGCCGAAGTCGTAGGTGCCGGGTGCAAACGTGTGCCACATGATACCGTAGCCGCGTGTGCTCCAGTAGAATGGTGTGGGGCTGGCAACGCCGCCATCCACCCAGTTGTTGGTGTTGCGGATGTCGATGGACTGTCCCTTGTGGCTGAAGCGTCCGTTCTGCACGCCGCCTCCATAGAACCAGTCGTTCGCACTCTGCTCGAATGTGAGCGTCACATTGCTGCGTCCGAAGTCGGTGGCAGCAGTCTGCTTCACCACCTCCTGTCCGTTGCGCTTCACGCATATTTCGCCCTGCTTGCCCAGGGTAACCTGCAAGTCGCCCACGCTGATGGTGTTACCCTCCACCTTGAGGCCTTCCACCTGGCGGCGAGGATTATCTACCAGTATCTGTGCTGGCGGGTTGGCTTTGGGGTCGCGGATGATTCCTCCCTGTGGGTCTTGGAACAGACGGAAGATGTGAGGTCCGTAGAAATCGACGTAGAGCGACTGCCCGTTGTCGAGTGTAGCCTGCACGGTGGTTGCGTTCATCCGTGTGAGCTTCTGTGCTCCTGCCGTCATGGTGATGGCCAGAAGCAGTACCGATGTTAAGGTTTTCTTCATTTTGTGGATGTGAAAGTCCGCTTTCGGGCGCAGTGAGGTGGTCTCCGCACGCCCGCGCGTTACCATTTTTTTTATTTAGGGTTTCTTCTGGCTGCAAATATACGACATTTCTCTCAAGTGCGAAATGCTTTTTGCCGGGCAAGCGCCACCTGCCTGCATCCTTTTCCCCAATTTGCCCCAGTTTCTCCCGCCTTCGGCCTTTGCCGGACTGGAAATCGGCTGCTTCAGTTGGGAAATTGTTTTTTCTTAGTTGGAAAAATATTTTGAGGCACTTCGGGAGACGGCTTCTTTCGGCGGATGGAATCCGCTCTTGGGGCGGGAAGAACCCTTTCGGGAGACTCCTGAAGCAGTATGGCACTCATTCAAAAGCATTTCTGAGTGTCGGAATGAGCCTTTTTCCTCTGCCCAAGACAGGCTTTTCGTGTTTGGCAGAAAGTCGTTTTGTCTTTGGCTTAAAGTCATTTTGCGTTTGGCGGAAAGTCGTTGTGCCTTTTGCCGAAAGTCCGTTTGCGTTTCGCCGAAAGCCACTCCTACTTGCCCGGAAACCCTTTTTCTCGAGCAAGAAAAACCGAAGCGGGGCAAATGAAATGCATTTCATGGGTGGCATTCCAGACTTTATGCTTAACTTTGCAGGGTAATTTGCGTTTTTCAGAAATAGAATAAAATACACCAAGGATATGAGCAAGAAACAAACCATCATGCTGTCGGTAGCTGTGGCAGCTGTACTTGTAGCGGTAATCGTATTTCTCGGCTTCCGCATGCACAAGCAGAATGAGAAGAACAAACAGATGCTTGAGCTGGCCGAGATGGACAAGCGCGAGATGGAGAACGAGTATGAGCAGTTTGCCATGCAGTACAATGAGATGAAGATGAAAATCAACAACGACTCACTGGTGGCACAACTGGATCAGGAGCAGCAGCGCACCGAGGAACTCCTCGAAGAGCTCAGGAGGGTGAAGAGCAGCAATGCTGCCGAGATCATGCGACTGAAGAAGGAGCTGGCCACACTGCGTAAGGTGTTGCGCAGCTACGTGCTACAGATTGACTCCCTCAACCGCATGAATCAGGAACTGACGCAGGAGAATACCAGCCTGAAGGACAAGAACCAGCAGGCCCAGCAGCATATCTCCAACCTCAGCAGCCAGAATGAGTCGCTCTCCGAGAAGGTGGAGATAGCCAGCCAGCTGGATGCTACAGGCATTCGCATCGAGGCACGCAACAAGAAGGGACGTGAAGCCAGAAAGGTGAAGGACGTGAAGAAGTTCGCCATCAGCTTCAACATCTCACGCAACGTGACCACCAGCACCGGACTGCGAAGCATCTATCTGCGCATCTCCACACCCATGGGCAGCGTGCTCACCTCGGGTGGCACCTTCCAGTATGAGAACCGCCAGCTGGAGTACAGCATACGCAAGGACATCGAATACACAGGTGAGGAGCAGAGCGTAACCGTATATTGGGACGTGAACGAGACACTCAGCACCGGCACCTACCGTGTTGACATCTTTGCCGACGGGCAGAACATCGGCACCGCCTCATACACTATCAACAAGTAAGCATGGGCAAGGGAAAGCTGGCTAAGTTTGCCGACATGGCAGCCAATCCGCTGGTGGTGGAGTGCCCATTTGCGGTTCTCCAGGCCGACGGGTTTGACCTGAAGGGGAAGTGGAACACCGACTTCTTCCACAACGACAAGCCCATCGTGCTCGAGTTGGGCTGCGGACGAGGCGAATACACGGTGGGGCTGGGACGGATGTTCCCCGACAAGAACTATATCGGAGTGGATATCAAGGGAGCACGCATGTGGACAGGAGCCCAGGAGGCAGTGGCTGCAGGTATGCAGAATGTGGGCTTCCTGCGCACCAACATCGAGTTCATCGACCGCTTCTTTGCCCCTGGCGAGGTGAGCGAGGTGTGGCTCACCTTCTCTGACCCGCAGATGAAGAAGGTGACCAAGCGCCTTACGGGCACCGCCTTTCTGCAGCGCTATCGCGCATTCATGCAGCAGGACGGACTGGTGCATCTCAAGACCGACAGCAACTTCCTATATACATACACGCGCGAGATGCTTTCTGCCAACGGCATCCAGCCCATTGCCGAGACGCGCAATCTCTATGCCGAACCGGCCCAGGGGATGATAGCAGTGGCACAGTCAATACAGACCTACTACGAGAGCATGTGGCGTGGCAGAGGCATCGACATCAAGTATCTGTGCTTCCACTTGCCGCTCGAGGGACAGCTGACAGAGCCTGACGTGGAGATTCCGCTCGATGAGTACCGCTCCTACAGCCGGCAGAAGCGCTCGAGTCTGGAGGTGAGCAAGTAGGCGGGAGCACAGGAGAAGCAGGAACATGGAATTATGAAAGGATTGGGAATCCGATGGGGGAGGGCAGATGCAGGTATCTTCGGTATGCCGCTGGGCCGGCCCGCCATCCGTGGTTTCCAGTCTGAAAACAATAGCAGATGGAACTTTATCCTAAACTGATAACAGACGCACTCTCCACCGTGCGTTATCCTGGAACAGGAAAGAATGTGGTGGAGATGAAGATGCTGGAGGACGACTTGCGCATCGCAGGTATGCACGTCAGCTTCACACTCATCTTCGACAAGCCCACCGACCCCTTTATGAAGAGCATGGTGAAGGCTTGCGAGGCTGCCATACACGCTTATGTGAGCAAGGATGTGGAGGTTGAGGTGAAGACCAAAGCCTTGCAGGCTCCCCGTCCAGACCTCCCCGATCTGCTTCCCGGCGTGAAGAACATCATAGCCGTAAGCAGTGGCAAGGGCGGAGTGGGCAAGAGCACAGTGGCAGCCAATCTGGCTGTGGCACTGTCCAAGATGGGCATGAAGGTGGCTCTGCTCGATTGTGACATCTTCGGTCCTTCAGTGCCCAAGATGTTCCAGCTAGAGGATGCCCGTCCCTATAGCGAGCGCATCAACGGCCGCGACCTCATCATGCCCGTGGAGAAGTACGGGGTGAAGGTGCTCAGCATCGGCTTCTTCGTCAATCCCGACCAGGCAACGCTCTGGCGTGGAGGTATGGCATGCAATGCCCTCAAGCAGCTCATCGGTGATGCCAACTGGGGCGACATCGACTATTTTGTCCTCGATACTCCTCCCGGAACCTCTGACATCCACCTCACCCTGGTGCAGACATTGCCCATCACAGGTGCTGTCATCGTGAGCACACCCCAGCAAGTGGCGCTGGCCGATGCACGCAAGGGCATCAACATGTACCAGAACGACAAGGTGAATGTGCCTATTCTCGGACTGGTGGAGAACATGTCATGGTTCACCCCAGCCCAGCATCCCGACGAGCGTTACTTCCTCTTCGGGCAGGAAGGTGTGAAGCACCTGGCCGAGGAGATGAATGTGCCTCTCCTGGGGCAGATTCCTGTGGTGCAGGATATCTGCCAGAGTGGTGACGAAGGAACGCCTGCTGCCCTCGACCCAACTACTCCCACCGGCCATGCCTTCATGCAGTTGGCTGCCCGTGTAGTTACCGAGACCGACCGCCGCAACTCGCAACTTCCTCCCACCACCATAGTGGGAACACATAAGTAACCAACCAAAACAAATAAGAATCCCTGTGGAACAGCCCTTCCACAGGGATTCTTATTTTTGGGGAGAATTTTGGTAGAATTCGAGCAGTACTACTTACTTTGCCGATGAAGTACTACTTCTATCGCGCATGCAGTACTACTTACTTTGCCAATGAAGTACTACTCCTTTTTCTCTCCTTTTGCCCAAACGATTTACGTGAGACGAGCAAAAGGAGGAACATCCTCTTTCCACTCCATTCATATAATCCTGTATTATGGCTCACCTGATATGTAAACGGGATTAAACCGTCAACGGATTTAGCATGTCTTTCACAACATTGACTACCCTTTCCGTTTATGAAGATAAAAAGTGTCTGGTAAAATAGGAAAAGACGCAATCTAACTTACTTGGCAAAGTATCCTTGGATACTTGCCCGTTTATCCAAGGATACATTGCCAAGTATCCAAGGATACTTTTTCTGGGCAGTTTGCTGACAACATGGAACATTCTCTTTCATCACCAAACCACAACCAATTAGAGTACGAAAATCAACGCAATGCTGTTGCGTTATATCCTCTTTCATCACCAAACCACAACCGATTCGCACACAAAAGAAAATTTGATGCCGTTGCGTTATATCCTCTTTCATCACCAAACCACAACTCTTCAGCGTCCAAAATAACGCTTTGTATGTTGCGTTATATCCTCTTTCATCACCAAACCACAACTGAATGAAAGTGGAATCATTAAGAACTTCAGTTGCGTTATATCCTCTTTCATCACCAAACCACAACGCTTGTCGAACTCAATGCATTTGCTTATAGTTGCGTTATATCCTCTTTCATCACCAAACCACAACAAAACGGGCGCAGGGGAGCTACCCCTGCATGTTGCGTTATATCCTCTTTCATCACCAAACCACAACGGATAAACTCCGTATATCTGAGGTGTTTGGGTTGCGTTATATCCTCTTTCATCACCAAACCACAACCGCTAAGCGAGCTGCACGTTCGATGGCTCGTTGCGTTATATCCTCTTTCATCACCAAACCACAACCCGTCATCCCCATAAGGATATAGTTCAAGTGTTGCGTTATATCCTCTTTCATCACCAAACCACAACCTGTTTCGGTTTCGATGGCGTCAAAGAATTGTTGCGTTATATCCTCTTTCATCACCAAACCACAACCCGGAACAAACCGGAACCAACTTGTGCTGAGTTGCGTTATATCCTCTTTCATCACCAAACCACAACTGCAGAGCGGGCGTGTCGCAAAGGAACTTGTTGCGTTATATCCTCTTTCATCACCAAACCACAACTTATTTGCATATTACAAAGCTTGGTTCGAGTTGCGTTATATCCTCTTTCATCACCAAACCACAACATACAGTATTGATGTGTCTTGCATCATGTGTTGCGTTATATCCTCTTTCATCACCAAACCACAACCCGCCGCAATATGTAAAAGATATGAAATGGTTGCGTTATATCCTCTTTCATCACCAAACCACAACAACGAATATGAGATTGTAGAAGTGTCAAACGTTGCGTTATATCCTCTTTCATCACCAAACCACAACGACTTCTTTCCTCTTCTGAGTATCAGCGTTGTTGCGTTATATCCTCTTTCATCACCAAACCACAACATGTACTCAAAGGTGAAATTTTGAGTCCGGTTGCGTTATATCCTCTTTCATCACCAAACCACAACTCTGGTTGTACTCGCTTTACTCATAGTGCGTTGCGTTATATCCTCTTTCATCACCAAACCACAACTCCTTTGCTGTCTGTTCCTTTCTCGAATGAGTTGCGTTATATCCTCTTTCATCACCAAACCACAACTTCTGCCAAATTCCCATACGATTATACTTTGTTGCGTTATATCCTCTTTCATCACCAAACCACAACTGTATTGTCCTTCGCAAATATGCCTATCAGGTTGCGTTATATCCTCTTTCATCACCAAACCACAACCGCAAGGCGTATAATGGTAGTAATAAGTCGTTGCGTTATATCCTCTTTCATCACCAAACCACAACCAATGCGTGTATGACAATATCCACGTTTACGTTGCGTTATATCCTCTTTCATCACCAAACCACAACCGTGTTTTCGTTGTCTTCTTTGGTCTCGCGGTTGCGTTATATCCTCTTTCATCACCAAACCACAACAACACGGTATAACGGTCATACCAGTGTACTGTTGCGTTATATCCTCTTTCATCACCAAACCACAACAGGGTGCCGATTATGACTCAATGATAACGAGTTGCGTTATATCCTCTTTCATCACCAAACCACAACTGTCTATCTGCAAATTTCTGCCACTTGAAAGTTGCGTTATATCCTCTTTCATCACCAAACCACAACTGCAGGACTACAATTCTGCCGTTATGCGTGGTTGCGTTATATCCTCTTTCATCACCAAACCACAACTACATTCAAAAGAATGGACTCAATGGCTTAGTTGCGTTATATCCTCTTTCATCACCAAACCACAACAGTTCGTTCCTATTCGTGAGGTTTGGAAAGTTGCGTTATATCCTCTTTCATCACCAAACCACAACTTTCAAGCCGCTTCGATTTGCGGGTCAAAGGTTGCGTTATATCCTCTTTCATCACCAAACCACAACTGTCCGGCGACATTGTAATTGCAAACGCCCGTTGCGTTATATCCTCTTTCATCACCAAACCACAACCGTTCTTTCGGTTCTAAGTGATTTTTGTTGTTGCGTTATATCCTCTTTCATCACCAAACCACAACAATGGTACAAAAGATAACTATCTTGGGATGGTTGCGTTATATCCTCTTTCATCACCAAACCACAACTCCTTGCTACTGTTATTCCTCGCTCAAATGTTGCGTTATATCCTCTTTCATCACCAAACCACAACGTAAGGTTCGTGAACTTTATAAATATTCGGTTGCGTTATATCCTCTTTCATCACCAAACCACAACTTCTTTGGTATGATAGGCGAGCGTCTAAAGGTTGCGTTATATCCTCTTTCATCACCAAACCACAACTGTTTTGTTCGTGTTGTTCCAAATCTTTTGTTGCGTTATATCCTCTTTCATCACCAAACCACAACGCTCATTTCGGTGGCATTGCAGGCGAAGATGTTGCGTTATATCCTCTTTCATCACCAAACCACAACTCTGGTCGTGCAACGTATCAGACGGTTGGGTTGCGTTATATCCTCTTTCATCACCAAACCACAACTACCACAATCCGCTTCTGTTGGTTCTGCTTGTTGCGTTATATCCTCTTTCATCACCAAACCACAACCGTAAACGCAAAATTACTCCCGCTATTGCGTTGCGTTATATCCTCTTTCATCACCAAACCACAACTCATGCCGTGCTCCCTTGAGCCACGACCTGTTGCGTTATATCCTCTTTCATCACCAAACCACAACAAAGCAAACGGTTTGGATTTTCTCGGCAAAGTTGCGTTATATCCTCTTTCATCACCAAACCACAACTGCCCAGCTCCGAGAAGTCGCGGGTAAAGGGTTGCGTTATATCCTCTTTCATCACCAAACCACAACTCGCCATCGGCGTTCATCTGAGCCACCCACGTTGCGTTATATCCTCTTTCATCACCAAACCACAACTGGAAGCGCACCCCCCTTGTATCTCAACGAGTTGCGTTATATCCTCTTTCATCACCAAACCACAACCAATCTACATATTTACGCACGCGCGCGCGGTTGCGTTATATCCTCTTTCATCACCAAACCACAACGCATGATATTCGTTCACCATTGCCGGGCAAGTTGCGTTATATCCTCTTTCATCACCAAACCACAACACAGGCGCAAGTACTTTACACAGACCACTCGTTGCGTTATATCCTCTTTCATCACCAAACCACAACTATTGATCATATGAAAAATCGTATCCGTTTGTTGCGTTATATCCTCTTTCATCACCAAACCACAACAAGCGTACAACGGGGTACTGCGTCGGGCTGGTTGCGTTATATCCTCTTTCATCACCAAACCACAACACTGTTTGTTTGAGGGTGTGCGTGTTCAGGTTGCGTTATATCCTCTTTCATCACCAAACCACAACTGAGCGCTATTTGTCGCTCTAACGCTCTCGGTTGCGTTATATCCTCTTTCATCACCAAACCACAACATGTCGATGCGTCCGATATGCACAATCTTAGTTGCGTTATATCCTCTTTCATCACCAAACCACAACTACGAGCCAGTGGCTCGCGGTGGCCCGACGTTGCGTTATATCCTCTTTCATCACCAAACCACAACCGCCGCAGCCTCGCGGCGATACTCGTATTGGTTGCGTTATATCCTCTTTCATCACCAAACCACAACGCATCGTCACTCCCGTCTTCGAGTTGTCCGTTGCGTTATATCCTCTTTCATCACCAAACCACAACCGGGTGTTGCTGTACTTCTTGATCGTGTTGTTGCGTTATATCCTCTTTCATCACCAAACCACAACTGCGCTGCTTAGTGTACACCCTTTTTCCTGTTGCGTTATATCCTCTTTCATCACCAAACCACAACTGGGTCAGCGTGACCTACTTCTTAATGGTGTTGCGTTATATCCTCTTTCATCACCAAACCACAACTTTGCTACCTCGACTAACTGGCGTTACCTGTTGCGTTATATCCTCTTTCATCACCAAACCACAACCTGTATTTCTTATGTGTTGTAATATGATACAGTTACACGATGAATATTGTACAGGAAATGGAATGGTGAATTCCTTATCTATGGCAAAATTACTAAAAAAACTCAAGTTGAACAGGCTTCTTTTGTACTTTTTGTTCTATTTCTCCCCATATATTGATGATGTTGGAGTATTGCTTGTCGGTTATCGTGATTATACTAAGTCTTCCCTTGCTGGGCATGAAGAGTTTTACTCGCTTGACGTGTACATCCCTTGATTCGAGTGAAGCACAGAAACGAATATACACACTATATTGGTGCATTACGAATCCGTCGCGTTCAAGACTCTTGCGGAAAACTGCATAATCATGTTTTTCCTTCTTGCTGACGGTTGGTAGGTCGAACATAACAACAATCCACATTATCTTATATGCATTGAGACGTGTTTCGCTCATTTGAGGGTAGGCAATGATAGTTTCTTCTGTTCCCCTGCATAGCATTTGGCAAGTGATGCCATGGTCATGGACAATCCTATTTGTAGCGGACGGGTGACTTTGGGATAGTAAGTGTCGCACGACAGGCAGGATAACAGCTCAAACTTAGTATCTTTGTTCAGTTGAAGTTTGCCTTCTTCGCAGAGATTATAGACTATTTCATCCACGAAGGGGCGGAAAGGTTCCATCAAATCGTCGGCAAGCGGAAAAGCATTCCCTCTGTTGTGATGGAATATACCCAGGGAAGGAGTCAATCCTGCAGCCACTAACGCGCGGGCTGTTGCTGCACGCAGGATGGTGTAGCCATAATTCAGAAGAGAGTTTATCCCGTCCTCATTGCGGTCTCTGAAGAAGTCTTTGCCAAACAGTTCTGTCCAATACAGCCGTGCGGCAATTCCTTCTCTGTTGTCACAGTCTCCGCTCTTTACGTTGGAGTATAGAGGCTTGAGGATATGTCCCTTGCCATGCAGCTTGTCCAGTAATGCAGCTTGGTTGCTGATTTTAGACTCCACAATCTGTTTCCATAGCTGTTTCTTCTGCACTTCTCCCACATTGATTTGGTTGCGCAGGAATTCTCCCTGAAGATTGTTGGCATCCAGGTTTTGCAGCATGGCATGTGGCATGCCTTTCTTGTCACACAGGATTACAGCCACACCGTTATCTACAAGTTCGTTGAGAAGTGGCATTGTCACACTGACCATTTGGTTTTCAATGATGACCATACCAGTATCCTCTATAGGAACTGTACGCACTTCGTCAGGAATGCCCTTGATAGTTATTACCAGTTGGGCATTCTTGAGCGAAAGTTGCGCAGGGGAGGTGAAGCAAAGTGTGCGTTTAAGCATACTGATTATTTTAGCTTGATTTCACCAATTGGAGTGATTTCAAAATCAACACCTTCTACCAAAGCTTTGAATTGAGTGTGCAAGATAAGAACGGATGGACGTAACGGATCTGTGTTCTTATATGCTCCATTTGATGTGCGAATGTCCTTGGCGCTTCTTGCTTCACAGTGATGTCGTAGCGTAATTGTACCATACCAATTGCCAACAGGTAGGTAACTTAATCCCACTATCTTGTACAGACGCTTTGAAATGTCGTCTGGGTCCTTGAAGTCAATCTCTGTTGAACTGTTTTCGTACAGAAGAACCATTTGGCCCATCTTTAGCAAGTACTTGAGAGCGTAGCCCTTGGGGCTTTTCTCTGGTACAATTGCAGGATAGTCATTTCTGTCTGTGCTCTTCTTATAATAAGCTGCCGCATCAAGATTGTTCACAATCTCGTAGTCTCTCTTTGGCTTGCCTTTGACCACACCTTCGTAGATAGCGAGACAGTAGTTGCTGTCGTTAACCACGTTGAATGTCTGCTTGTATTCTTTGGTGCTGACATCCCGATGATGACGAATGTGAAGTGGTGTCTTGACAGATGGGGTATAGCAGCGCACCTTCTTAATCTCGATTCCCTTCTCTTCGTTCATGAATACGGGCAACTGGAGCACATTGTTCACAAAGGCAGCTTTCACTTTTTCTCTGACTACTTCATCCACAATCTTATCTACATCGCTGAACTTGAAAGTGCTGTCAAGTGTCCTGCGAACCACATATTTTACGTCTCTATCCTGCTTTATGGCTCCATAGTAGGTGTCCTGATGCAGGCTGCCACGAGCACAGTCTCCCTTGGCTTGTTTCTTACCAAGGCGAGTGTCAATCATGCGGCAGGCTTTCTTGGGCATGTTGTCAGGAGTGTCGTGTACGACAAGCAACTCCTCGCTTATCTGCTTGAGGTCTTGGGTAAACGTGCTCCAGGGTTTGGGGAATATGGGCTTTTCGCCTTTACCCTCTGTATAGTCATACATCTCATGATGATATCTGCTCATCTGGTTGAGCTCGTTCTTGCCGATGCAGGCTATGACTATAGCATCGATGCAATGGTGCGTGTGGCTGTCACGTGACTTCTTTTCGTACTCTTCCTGTATCCCCCACATCTTGCGGAACTCTGCTGTGATGGGACCCTTGATGCTGAATACCTGTCGGCGTTCAGGGTGTACCACATCGTGGAAGTAGCTCTTCAGATAGAGGGCAGCATACTTGGAGATGAGGCCGATGCCAGCTCCCTGACGCAGTGCAAAGCCTTCGGGCACTTCCTCCATAGTGAAGCGCTGGTATTTGCCATGCCAGTAATCGCGCTCTATCTTCAGGCGGTTCTTCTTGCGTATGAGAGTGTCCTTGGTAGTTTTGTCCCAAACACCTCGCGTGCTTATCTTGTCTATCTGTTTCGTGAGTTCTTCTACCTTCTTCTTCCAAGGCTCGATGCGAACAAGAATCTGTTCGTAATCAGGGAGCTTGGAAGGCAGTTGGGCTTTCTTGACAAAGCGGTTGTAATGGCTGTCACACAGGGTCATATTCTCCTGGGTGCTGTCACCTCCCACGCTGCGAGGTATGGTGTGCTCAATGTCAAAGGGAGTGCCTGCACCGACGAAATCAGTGATGCCGATATTCTTACCTGTGTAAAGGCACACGTGGTTCTGTTCCTCCCACAATTGGAACTTGAGTATGTCGGTCTCTGTCGGCTCGATATCGCGGTTGGCCTGCTCCCTGTACAGCTTCTTCAGCTCCTCTGCATATTCCTTGTGCTTCTTGTCCAGTGTCCTCTGATGTTCGTTTATAGCGGCACGCATATTGGCATTGTTCAGTGAACGGGCATACTCGACGTGCACTTCTGTGTCGGGTCCAATCTTCCCTTCTTTGATAAGGGTGTTCACTACCTTGCGTATTTCATGCAGAGAACGCATAGCCATGGGGTTGCGCACAGCATTGGTACGCGGGCTGCCCAGAAGGACAACTCCATCATGGTTGGGCTTTGCATCCGGATAAGTCTCTATCATCGATGGGTGATAAAGCTTCTCCAATGCTTTCTCGCAGACACCAAACTCCTCGTGCAGGAAATCCTTGATACAGAATTCGAGTGTGGAACGTTGGTCTCTCACTTCGTCAAGTGGCGTTGTTGCCATCTTGTTCACCTGGTCAAGGATTCGCTCACGCTTCTCTGGGTTGTTCCATATGTCGGCACCCACCAGTTTGGGAATGTTGCCCATAAATACAGCATGACTGTAGAGCATGCCCATCCTCAGGAAAGGAAGGACGTTGCGGATGGCCTTGAGCGAGAGTGATGAGAAGTTGTGGCTAAGGCGTATCTTGGCAAATTTCTCGGCATGTTCCTCGTCGAGTTGCAGGTGGTTGATGCCAAACTCTTTCAGTTTGTCCTTGCTGTCGAAGAAATAGAGCACGTTCCAGATGTCGCATGCCATCTCTTCGGCAGTCTTTTGTCTGCCGTCCTTGCATTGGTTCATGTCGAATGTCTCGGCTATTCCTTCCATCCAGTTGTCACCAAAGACGGTACGGAGCTGGGCTGTCGTGGGACATCCAGGCACACCTTGCGTCATGCGGAAGTTGAACTTGTATGGCTTTTTGCCAGCCTCCTTCGCATACTGGTAGTTGCCTTTTCCTGCTATCTTCTTGGCTATCTCCTCAAAGTCAAAGTTGGCCTTGCTCACTCGATAGAAGAGAGGCTTAATCTTGTACAACTCCACTTCGTTCAGGGGACGAGGTTCCATGTCATAAGGGTCTTCGATGCGCACGTTGTTGAGGAAGGACAACATGCGGAACTCCTCATACAGCGGATGAGAATCACTGCATCGTGGTTTGTTCTTCTCGAAGGTACATTTGCCCACGCTTTGACGTTGGCTTTTGAGCGGACGCTGGAAGTAAAGAGCGCGTTCCAGTTCATGCCTTATCTCTTGGCTTAATCCCTGTTTGTCGCAGATGGCATGGAACTCTTTCTTGTAATGCTCTTCGCGGTCGATGTATCTTGTGCGTATGCGCACTTTGTTTCCCTGTTGCGTGTATAGCATGTAGAAGTATTCGCCCAGGTATTTGCACCCGGCTTTCTCCATCTCTTGGCTCAACTCCGAAATGCCTTGCTTTACGGCTCCGCTTTCTTTTTCCTCATTGGCATCCAGACGATTGCTCATGAATCCTCTGCGCTGTGCCAGATGATAAAGGGCTCTTCCCAGAGTATAGCGGTCAGCCTGCTTGTTGAGGTCGAGCTTTTCCGTCAGGCAGATGTGGCGACTGTGGTAGGGGTTGATGCCTTTGTTCTCATCTGTGCGCTGCCACTGCATGAATTCATCTTTTCTGGGATAAATCTTGCGCGTATGCCACAGCTTCAGATTCTCTTCTGTCAATGCTGGACACAGATTGTGCTTGACAAGCACCTTGAGCACTTCTATCTTGCGCAGTCTGCGTCGGAAGTATTGGCGTCGCAATGCTCTGTGGGCAGTTCGATCTGCTGCCTTGCTGGACTCGATGCCCTTCTCTATCTTGACTCCTTCCTGAAAGATGAGTGTTCCTTTGTCCACCAATGTCTGTTCACCGCTTTCTTCGCGGTCAACAATGGCCCATCCGAGGCTGTTGGAGCCAGTATCAAGGCCTAAAACACGCTTTTTTGCCATATTCTTATGATTTGTTTTGCTCGTTATTTATATATTCCTTATATTTGCAACATAAAATTCATCACCTTATCACAATAAGGCTATATGCCGAAGGATGAATTCCTAGCGCCTCTCTTCGGAGAGGCTTTTTTGTATCCTTGCCCGTCTGTGGGTTTGCTCGGACAATATGTGTGTTAAAGCCTGATGTTTCCATGCTACTGTCTTTGCTTGTTAGCGAAGTTACAACAAAAATGATGGTGAGCCAACAAAAAAGAGAAAAAGCTATGCCGGAGCGAATGGAATCGTCTGTTTCCTGCACCATTTTGACCCAGATGCTTCATGAAAACCGCTTCTCGCATCGTTTGTAAGTCTCAAAAGCCACCCTGAGAGCATACTTGCGTTCTTATGATAGTAGGTTTGATGGCCTTATCTGGGTACTGTGTCTTGAGTGTTGCAGCCCTACACATCAATCCGGGAAGAAGATTGTGGGGCGGTGGGGATGGATATCGGGAGAAAAGGTGTTATCTTTGCCTTCGGACTTTAATGTATGGATAGGATGAGGAGGATAGTGATTCTACAGAAGGAGATAAAGGATTGTCATCCGTGTGACAAGGTTTTTAGTACGGATACTGAGTATGCCGAGATGGCGGGAGAACTGGCTACGATAATCCGGGATGAGAGGCGGGGTGATATGGACGATGTGATGTTCATCATCTGGAACACCCTGCATGTCTTTCTTGCTACCTTATATATAAGGATAGGCAAAAGGCTTTGGGCGTTTGGGCTAAAGTGATGGCACGGAAATCTTGCTTGGTATAGCGTTCGATGGCCAATAGTGATGGTCCTAAGGTTTATGGCCATAGGTAAACAGGCTTGGCTGAATGGCTTGGCCGAAGAATCATGCTGCAGAACGGAAACAAACGAGCCGAACCTCCTGATGGAGAAGTTCGGCTCGATTGTGTATGATGAGCTGTGCAGCCCGTTTGACTCTTATTCGATGACCACGTGAGTCCATCCGTGGGTGTCGGGAAGTACACCGTACTGGATGTCGCGCAGCATGTGGTAGAGCTTGGTACTGATGGGACCGGGCTGACCATCCTTGCTGATGACGTAGCTCTTCTTGTTCTCCAGGTCGTCGATACGCTCGATGGGGGAGATGACAGCAGCGGTGCCGCATGCGCCGGCCTCTTCAAAGGTGGCCAACTCTTCCTCGGGTATCTGGCGACGCTCCACCTTGAGGCCAAGATCCATAGCCAGTTGCATCAGGCTCTTGTTGGTGATGCTGGGCAGGATAGAGGTGCTCTTGGGAGTCACATAGGTGTTGTCCTTGATGCCGAAGAAGTTGGCAGCTCCGCACTCGTCGATGTATTTCTTCTCCTTGGCATCCAGATAGAACTCGCAACTGTAGCCCAAGTCGTGTGCCATCTTGTTGGCCTTCAGGCTGGCTGCATAGTTGCCGCCCACCTTGTAGATACCGGTGCCCAAGGGTGCGCTGCGGTCATATTCGCGGATGATGACGTATGGGTTGGTGGCAAAACCGCCCTTGAAATAAGGACCCACTGGGGTAACGAAGATGAGGAAGAGGTATTCCTCAGAGGGATGAACGCCTACCTGTGCGCTTGTACCTATGAGCAGTGGGCGCACGTAGAGGGTTGCTCCGCTCTCATAAGGCGGAATGAAGCGTTCGTTGAGGCGCACCACCTTCTCTACCATCTCAATGAACTTCTCGGTGGGAAGTTCGGGCATGAGGATTCCACGGCAGGTGCTCTGCAGGCGGGCTGCATTCTCGTCGGGACGGAACACACGCACCTTGCCGTCGGGACAGCGATATGCCTTGAGTCCCTCGAAGGCTTCCTGACCGTAGTGAAGGCATGTGGCTGCCATGTGCAGGGGGATAGTCTCCTCGCTGCACACCTCTATTTCGCCCCACGCACCGTTGCGGTAGTAGCAACGCACGTTGTAATCAGTCTTCATGTAACCGAATGAAAGGTTACTCCAGTCTATTTCTTTCATATTATAATGAGTTATAGTCCTTTTGTTACAAGCTGTAGGCAAAATGTCGGCAGCGTTGGTGCAAAGTTACTCCTTTTCGTTGACATCTAACAGGGAATTGCAATTTTTTTCCGCTTCATACAGTTGCTCGCGGCATTGCTTCATCCACTTCTGTGCCTGGCGCAGGCTTTCGGCCATCTGGTCAACGGTGATTTCACCGCTCTCCATGCGCTTGGTCAGGTCTTCCAACCGCTGCATGGCTTCTTCGTAGGTCAGTTTTTCTTCTTGCATGATGTTACTGTGCTATTGATTTCTCCTTCCAGCGTGATGGTGCGCAGCGTGTCGCCCGGCTTCAGGCAGGACAGGTCGGTGAGCATCCTTCCCTGGTGTGTGGTGATGGTAAAGCCGCGTCGTAGGAGCAGGGATGGGTCAGAGGCTTTGAGCCTTTGCTCCATGAGTTCCATGCGATGCCGCTCGCGCTCGAAGCGCTGTATGGTGACGGTGCGCAGCGAGGTGAGCATCTGGTCGAGGCGAACCTGCATGCGGTCGGTCTTCCGGCGTATGAGCAGGGGCAACAGGGAAGCCTGCATGTCCAACCGTTTGCGCTCACGCAGCAACCGCTCCTGTGCCGAATGTGCGATGCGGCGGTAAAGGTCGTCGAGCAGAGCTGCTTCCTGAGCCTGATGGTCGATGATGAAGGCGGCAGCGGCAGTGGGTGTCTTCACGCGTGTATGTGCTACATAATCCAATACCGTCTCGTCGCGCTCGTGGCCGATGCCTGTAATCACGGGCAGGGGAAACTGTGCGATGCAGGATGCCAGCAGATAGCTGTCGAAGTCGCTTAGGTCTCCTGTGGCTCCTCCGCCGCGTATGATGACCACTATATCCCATCTTTCTGCCTCGTCGGCAATGGCTTGCAGGGCTGCCGAAACAGTCTCCTCCACCCGTGCTCCTTGCATGACGGCAGGGAAGAGGCGGGTGGTGAAGGCAAGCCCATAGTCGTTGCCGGCCAACTGGTTGCAGAAGTCGCCGTAGCCGGCAGCGCCTGCGGCCGACACCACAGCTATACGCTTGAGCAGGCGGGGCAGTTTGAGTGTCTGGTTGTCATGCAGTATGCCGTCGCGCTCCAGCTGCTCCAGAATCTCGCGCCGGCGCTTTGCCATGCCGCCCAGAGTGAAGTTGGAGTCGGCATCCAGCATGTTGAGTGCATACCCATATTGCTCGTGGAAGGTGACTCTGACCAGCAGTCGCACCTTCATGCCGGCATGTAGCGTCTGCCCCGTATCGCGCTGGAAGCGCAGGCTGAGCAGATTGTAGGTACGTGCCCAACAGGTCACTCTGGCGCGGGCAAGTATCCTCTTGCCGTCCTCCTCCTTCTCGATGAGTTCGCCATAGAAGTGTCCGCCGTAGCCCTGGGTGGCATCACTCAGTTCGCCCACCACCCAGTACTCCTCGTCGAGACTGGATTCGAGCACCGAGCGCACCATCCTGTTGAGCTCATACAGCGTGTAGTCATTGCCTGTCATGTGTGCTGGCTTTGGGTTGGAAAGGTCAGTTGCGGGCGTTCTCCAGTTTGCTGATATAATAGGCTCTGAGGTCTTCCCAGCGGTAGTAGGGGAACTTCACAGGCTTCACGGGCAGCGTCATCTCGTGCTCCTGCAGCAGAGCCTTCACCAGGATATCGCCCTGGCGTCCCTTCTTGGGACGGTAGAAGATGAGCTGGATGTTGCCTGCCATGGGGAAGATGTTGGAACCCACCCACACACGGTCCAGCGTATCCAGGTTCTCCACCGTCTCTCCTGTATTGCCCAGTTCCATCAGCGTGGCCAGTGGCATGAGGAACACTTCGTGTCCGAAGCGCAGAGTGGCTCCGTGATAATCCTTCTGGTTCACAATGGTATCGGCAGTCTCGATGACGTTGCGGAGCAGAGTCTCCACCTTGAAAGGTGCTTTCTTGCGCGTATAGTTAGAGGCTCCAAACTCGGCGTAGAACCTCATGTTGTACAGTTTCCACAGGTCGTAGGCTTCATCCTCGGTGAAGTAATGCCACAGGTCAGGTGCTCCGTAGTGGCTCTGCATGTTGCCGCACACCTCGAACACCCGTCTCATCAGGCGCTCGCAGTTTACTTCGTCGCGTGCGTAAGCCTCGTCGTTGAACAGGAGTTTGCTGAAGCGCTCGGGATGCACCAGTTCTTTGCGCCACTTCTGCTCCAGTCCCTTGCGGCCTTCTTCTGCTTCCTTCACGTAGTCGGGTGGGTTGGGTGCCAGATACCACTGGTATGTGGTGCTCACGTCATTGTGCATGAGCAGGTTGGGAAAGTGGCGTGTCAGTTCCTCACACTCGGCTTCCATGCTCAGGATGCAGCGTATGACCACGGTGCTTCGTGCATCCACCCGCGAGTTCTTGGCGTTGAACACCTGGGGGAAGTTTCTGGCCATGCGTCTGCCTATGCCGTGATGCTGGTCTTCACCCTTGGTGGTCAGTTCGCCTATGCGTCCTTGGGCACCCTTGTAAAACTCCTCCACTGCGCTGAGCAGTTGCTCTCCCTCGGCGGTCAGTTTGCCCTTCTCGCGTGCTGCCTGCAGGGGTTTCATCACATCCTGGTACTGCCAATCGCCACACAGCCAGCGGCTTCCGTGGCGGGCATAATTGGTGAGATAAAAGGGTTCGTAACCTTTGGGAGCTGGTGTGAGCTTCTCGGTGGGAGTGGGGTAGGCGGTGTAATTGCTTCCGCACAGGTTTCTGTCGCGGTGGATAGCCTTCCGTGCTTCTGTCCAGTCGCTGCTTTGGGCAGAAACAACGCTGGCAGCCCCTATGGCTGCCAGCATTATGAATGTATAGAGTCTGTTGCTCTGCATGTGTCTTTTGTTTAATTGGGTCGGCCTTTTGGGCTTTCTCCTTATTTATATTATAGGTGCTTCAATAGAGGGTTCTGTGTGGTGCGGCAGTTCTTCCTGTTTGCTTCAAAAGGGTTTCCTGTATCGTCCGTCAGTACTCTCTGGCTGCTTCCATGTAGTCTGGTGTGCTCTGTCTTAGCCCAGGAAGCTGAGCAGGATACCTGCTGCAACAGCCGAACCAATCACGCCTGCCACGTTGGGACCCATAGCGTGCATAAGCAGGAAGTTGTGGGGATCTGACTTCTGTCCCTCTACCTGGCTTACGCGGGCTGCCATGGGAACGGCACTCACACCGGCCGAACCGATAAGCGGATTGATCTTCTCCTTCATGAAGAGGTTCATCAGCTTGGCCAGCAATACGCCGCCGGCAGTTCCCACGCTGAATGCCACGATGCCTACACACAGGATGCTGAGTGTCTGCCAGTTGAGGAAAGCCTCTGCAGTGGCTGTAGCACCCACGGTGGTACCCAGGAAGATGACCACTATGTTGTTCAACTCATTCTGTGCAGCCTTGCTCAGACGCTCCACTACACCGCTCTCCTTCATCAGGTTGCCCAGCATGAGGCAGCCAATCAGAGTGGCGGCAGAAGGCAGTATGAGTGACACCAGAATAGCCACTACGATGGGGAAGATGATCTTTTCCTTCTTGCTCACAGTACGCAGCTGCTTCATGCGAATCATGCGCTCCTTCTTGGTGGTGAGCATTCGCATGATGGGCGGCTGTATCACAGGCACGAGTGCCATATAGCTGTAAGCGGCCACAGCGATGGGACCCAGCAAGTGGGGAGCCAGCTTGGTGGTGAGGAAGATGGCAGTGGGACCGTCGGCACCACCGATAATACCGATAGAAGCAGCCTCCTGGGCGTTGAAACCGAAGAAGTCAAGCTGTGTAACGATAAAGGTGGCAAAGATGCCCAACTGTGCTGCTGCACCCAGGAGAAGGCTCTTGGGGTTGGCAATCAGCGGACCGAAATCGGTCATGGCACCTACTCCCAGGAATATCAGACAGGGATAGATGCCTGCCTTCACTCCTATGTAGAGCACATCGAGCAGTCCTCCCTCGGCCATCACATGACGATAGCTGTGGTAGTAGGGGCTGTCTGGGTTGAGGAACTCATCATTCCACATCTCGGTGTGGAACAGGCCTGCACCGGGCAGGTTGGTGAGTATCATACCAAAGGCAATGGGGAGCAGGAGCAGAGGTTCATACTCTTTCTTGATAGCCAGATAGAGCAGCACGCAGCCGACGGCCAGCATGACCAGGTTCTTCCAGCCTGTTCCGATGAAGAAGGATGTGAATCCCATCTCGCTGTAGAACTTTTCAAGGGCGGTGCCCAAGTTGAAGTCTCCGGCCATCATAGGAGTGGCCACCAGCAAAAGCAATGCCATGAGGCACATGGCGCGCAGATGTTTCTTCATGTCTTCAAGCCATTTCTATCAGTACGTCACCGCCCTGTACCTGGGCACCTTTCTGAACTCTTACGGCCTTCACAGTGCCGGCGCTTTCGGCTGTGATGCAGTTCTCCATCTTCATGGCTTCGAGTTTGAGTACGTTCTGACCAGCACTTACCTTGTCGCCCACCTTCACCAACACCTCGGTGACAGTACCTGGCAGAGGAGCCACTACGCAGTTGGCACCTGCAGCAGGCTGGGGTGCCGGTGCGGGAGCAGCAGCAGGAGCGGGTGCAGGAGCTGCGGTAGCAGGCTGTGCATCGGCTACGAACTCTATCAGAATCATACCCTGGTTGACGCTCTGTCCCTGGCTCACGCACACGTTCTTGATGGTTCCGTCGGCCTCGGCGGTAATGTCATTGGCCATCTTCATGGCCTCCATTACCAGCAGCACATCGCCCTTCTTCACCTTCTGGCCCTTCTTCACCTTCACGCTGGTGATGGTGCCGGGCAGGGGAGCCACTACATTACCGGGTGCAGCAGCTGCCGGACGTGCCACTGCAGGTGCACCTGCTGCGGCTGATACTGCTGGTCTCACCATGGGATGAGTGCAATGGTGTGCCTTTTCGGGCAACTCCACCTGGTAGGTTTTGCCATTGACGGTCACGTTGAGAGTGCCGTTGTCCTGCTCTTCCACGCTGGCGGCATAGTCCTGACCATTGATCTTGAACTTATAGTCTTTCATCTTTTGTCGAATCGTTTGGTTGTTTGATAATGTTTAGAGAGTGGGGTTCAGCTCGCTGTGCCAGGCAGTCTCTGTGGGATGCCAGGTGAGTACTCCGCTCTCGTAGTCATGCAGATCATTCTGGTACAGATGTACTGCGGTGGCCACTGCAGCCAGGTCGGCCTCTGAAGCCTCTGTCTCGCCACAGCCGCAGGGGCAGCCGTCGGCAGCGGCCTGAGCCTTCTTGCTGCCCATGGTGCGTGCGTTGATGCCGCCCATGAACTGCAGTATGAGCACCAGGATAATCAGTATGCAGAAGACTATGCCTACACCCATGCCGGTCATCAACCATACAGTGGGCCAGTTTGTAAGTAATGTCATAATGCTTCCTTATATTATATGTGAGCGATTACAGAGGAATGTTTCCGTGCTTCTTGGCGGGATTCTGCTGCTTCTTGCCAGCCAGCTGCTCCAGTGCGCGTATGATGCGGAAACGTGTGTTGCGTGGCTCGATCACATCGTCGATATAGCCGTACTTGGCGGCCTGGTAAGGTGTGGCGAAGAGTTTGGTGTACTCCTCCTCCTTCTCCTTGATGAATGCCTTTGCCTCCTCGGCCTTTCCCTCTTCCTTGAGAGCCTTTGCCTCCTTGGCATAGAGCACGCTGGCAGCGCCGCTGGCACCCATTACAGCGATTTCGGCAGAAGGCCAAGCGTAGTTGAGGTCGCCGCGAAGTTGCTTACAGCTCATCACAATGTGGCTGCCGCCATAAGACTTACGCAGGGTGACTGTCACCTTGGGTACAGTAGCCTCTCCGTATGCGTAGAGCAACTTGGCTCCGTGCAGAATCACGGCATTGTACTCCTGAGCGGTACCGGGAAGGAATCCGGGTACATCCACAAGAGTCACGATGGGGATGTTGAATGCGTCGCAGAAGCGCACGAAGCGTGCAGCCTTGCGGCTTGAATTGCAGTCCAGTACGCCTGCCAGCTGCTTGGGCTGGTTGGCCACGATACCCACGCTCTCGCCGTTGAAGCGTGCAAAGCCCACGATGATGTTCTTTGCGAAGTTGGGCTGAACCTCGAAGAACTCGCCGTTATCCACGATACCGCCGATTACCTCATACATATCATAAGGCATGTTGGGGTTCTCGGGGATGATTTCATTGAGGCTGTCCTCCAGACGGTCAATGGGGTCGGTGCATTCCACACGGGGAGTCTTCTCCAGGTTGTTCTGAGGTATGTAGGTCATCAGCTGCTTGATCATAGCGATGCACTCCTCCTCGGTAGTGGCTGTGAAGTGTGTTACGCCCGACTTGCTGCCGTGCACACTTGCACCACCCAGCTGCTCCTGTGTGACCACCTCACCCAGCACAGCCTTCACGGGACCAGGTCCTGTGAGGAACATGTAAGAGGAGTTCTCCACCATGAAAGTGAAGTCGGTGAGTGCGGGGCTATATACTGCACCGCCTGCGCAGGGGCCCATGATGGCGCTGATCTGAGGTATCACGCCGCTTGACATGATGTTGCGCTGGAAGATTTCGGCATATCCTGCCAGAGCGTTGATGCCCTCCTGCAGTCGTGCACCACCCGAGTCGTTGAGTCCGATGACAGGTGCACCTACGCGCATGGCGAGATCCATCACCTTGCATATCTTGCTTGCCAGCATCTCGCTCAGTGAGCCGGCGCTCACGGTGAAGTCCTGTGCGAAGACATACACGAGGCGTCCGCCGATGGTTCCGCTACCTGTGACAACGCCGTCACCCAGGTAGTGCTTCTTTTCCATACCGAAGTTGGTGCAGCGGTGCTGTACGAACATGTCCATCTCTTCGAATGAACCTTCGTCCAGCAACATGGCAATGCGCTCGCGCGCTGTGTACTTGCCCTTTGCATGCTGCTTGTCGATGGCCTTCTCGCCACCGCCCATGCGGGCTTTGGCACGGAGCTCAACCAGCTCCTTGATCTTTTCTGCTTGTGTACTCATTGTGTACTATTGTATGTTTAGAGTTTACGTATTTCCTTGCAAAGTTAGCCAATTTATATTAGCCATGCGTCCTTTTTTCTCCTTTTTTTATTATAGAGTGCTTTTCGTGGGCTTATGTCTGGTGGCGGGAAATAGCCTCCCGGATGCCGCTCAGCCTATTGCCAGCCTGCCTTCAGCCTACGTGCAAGGGGCTATAGGCAGGCTTCTCGCTTGGAGCCATAGTGCTGCGGGGGCAATCCCAGCGTGCTGCAACGGACTGGTCAGCGCGCTGGAAACGGGAATGCAGCGTGCTGCCTCTTGGGGGCAAAGGAATCGGGCGGAGAACCGGATTGGTTTTCTTTGGAAAAAGAAAGAAGCCTGAGCGTTGGCACTCAGACTCCTATGTCATTTCTCCTGCTTCCCTGCATGCGCTTGGCATGTGCGGTGGGGGAGGACGGTCAGCGTACTGTGATGTGGAAACAACCCTGCTTGCGCTCGTGCTTCACGTAGCAGGCGCTGTCGGCGCGGAGGTCTCTCAGCACCTGGCTGAGCACCCATTTCAGCGTGTCGTTCCTGACTGCACGGCATTCGGGACCGTCTGGATGCGAAACCGTAGAGTATCGGTTGTAGGCGATGTCGAAGGTGGTGCCGTAGCGGTGGCAGCTTTGCTCGCTGGCGTTGCCGTTGCGCCTCCTGAGCCTCTGCACGTCATCTTCGGTGCGCAGGATGCTTGATACGATGATGCGGTGCAGGGGAATTCCCTTCACATACAGGCTGTCCAGGAAGTTGCGGCCTATGTCGCTCAGCAAATCATGTGCTCTGGGCACCAGATAGGGTATGCTGTGCGTCATGTTCTTATCTATACAGAAGTAGGGGTCAGCACCCACATACACCAGTTCATTCTTCCTCCTTTCGGCCTCCTCCCGGTTTGCCACAGGCGTTACGCCGTGTTGCTGGGCGGCCAGAATCTGCACGTCCTGCAGGTCGGGGAAGCAAGCCTGGTAGCTGTGCACTCCTCCCAGTTTGTGCCACGGTATGCTGTCGCCGTCGGGATAGCATATTGTGGAACTGGTGCGGTTGCTTGGCTGCACAACAGGAAGCGCTGCGATGGTGTCGGCCATTGCAACGCTTTCGCTCTCAGGCTCTTCTTCGCTGGTGGGGGAAGTGGGCATTACCGATGGATGGCACATTCTCACCACTCCGAGTGTGCCCACGATGGAGCCACACAGAGCCAAATAAATTCGTTTCTTCAGTCTTCTCATCTCGTTTCGGGAACAAAGTTATGCATTTATGCCGTAAAACTCAAATTTGTGTAGTAAATTTGCAGGAGAATAAGAGAAATTGGATGATAGAGAAGCATATAGTCGTTGAGGACATCGACCCAGTGGCATTGTATGGGGTGAACAATGCAAACATGCAGATAATAAAAGCCTTGTACCCCAAATTGCGTATCGTAGCACGCGGCAATGTCATACATGTTATGGGTGATGAGCTGGAGATGTGCGCGCTGGAGGAGAATATCCAAAGGCTTCAGGAACATATACATAAGTACAACACGCTCAGCGAGGAGGATGTGCTGCACATCCTGCGTGGTGAGCAGACCAACCGCCAGGGCGGCGGCGATGTGATAGTCTTCAGCGTGACGGGCAAGCCCATTGCTCCGCGCACGCCAGGACAGAAGGAGTTGCTCGATGCCTATGAGCAGAACGATATGGTGTTTGCTGTGGGACCGGCCGGAACGGGAAAGACCTATACGGCCATTGCGCTTGCGGTGAGGGCACTGAAGAACAAGCATGTGCGCCGCATCATACTCTCCCGTCCGGCTGTAGAAGCCGGCGAGAAGCTGGGATTCCTGCCTGGCGACATGAAGGAGAAGATTGACCCCTATCTGCAACCCCTCTATGATGCGCTCGAGGATATGATTCCCCCTGTGCGTCTAAGGGAGATGATGGAGCAGAACATCATACAGATAGCGCCATTGGCATTCATGCGCGGACGCACGCTCAACGATGCTGTGGTCATTCTGGACGAGGCTCAGAACACCACAGTGGCACAGTTGAAGATGTTCCTCACCCGTATGGGTATGAGCACCAAGATGATTGTCACAGGTGATATGACGCAGGTCGATTTGCCACGCAACGTGCGCTCTGGTCTGGCCGATGCTCTTGAGGTGCTGCACGGAGTGAAGGGAATAGGCTTTGTGCAGCTGACCCAGAAGGACATCGTGAGGCACAAGCTGGTGACTCGCATCGTGGAGGCTTATCGCAGCAGGGATGCTGAGGCCGACCGCAAAGCCAGACAACAATCAGACATTAACTTATAAAACTAAATGATAATGAGAAGAACTTTACTCACTTTGGCTGTCCTGATAGCTGCGGCAACGGCGCTGCAGGCAGCCGACAAGTATGTCAAGCGCGAGGTGCGAGGAGTATGGCTCGCAACAGTCTTTAATATCGACTGGCCAAGCAAACAGGGCAGCACCATTGCCATCAGGCGCGAGCAGCAGAACGAGATGAAGAAGTATCTCGACATCCTGCAGGCTTCGGGACTCAACGCAGTCTATTTCCAGACCCGTCCCATGGCGGATGCGTTCTACAAGTCAAGCTATGAACCCGTCTCGCATTACTTTACCGGCACACGAGGTTCCAGGCTGCCTTGGGATCCTCTTGAGTTTATGGTAGAAGAGTGTCACCGCCGAGGCATGGAATGTCATGCGTGGGTCAACCCCTACCGATGGAAGAAGTCGAGCAATCCAGAGTGGAATACCAGGCAGGACAAGGAACTCAAGGACAACAATATGCTCATCTCCCACAACGGCGAGGTTATCTTCAATCCCGCGCTCAAGGCCACCCGTGAGCGTATAGTCAACGTTTGCCGCGAGATGATAGAGGGTTATGATATCGATGGCATCATCTTTGACGACTACTTCTATCCCAGTGGCATGCCTACCACAGAGGCTGCCGAGGACTACAACGACTGGAAGAACTCGGGCACCTCATTGTCCTTCGGCGACTGGCGCAGAGAGAATGTCAATGCCATGGTGGCAGATGTATATAATATGATACAGGAGCTCGATCCCAGCATCAAGTTCGGTATCTCACCCGCAGGAGCAGCTTGCTCCGACCCTGCTGTGGCCAAGAAGCATGGAGTGGATCCTATTCCCAAGGGAAGCGACTGGCAGTACAACGGCATCTTCTCTGACCCCGTAGCCTGGCTCAAGGCAGGTACGGTGGATTACATATCGCCTCAGTTGTACTGGAAGACCGACCATAGGACCAATCCCTTCGGTCCTATGACGCTTTGGTGGTCGAAGATAGCCAAGAAGTTTGGCCGCCATCATTATGCCAGCCATTCACTTACGTTCCTCCAGTCAAGCAACACACTCGAAGACTGGAAGGAGGTGGGAAAACAGTTGCAGTACTCTCGTGCCTACACCAAGACGGCTGCTCCCGGCGCCATCTACTACTCGGCTTGCGATATCGACGGCAAGAAGGTGCAGGGGTTGGGCGACTGGCTCAAGCGGAACAAGTATGCTCATCCCGCTCTCACACCGGCCATCAGTTGGAAGGAGCACGCTGAGATGGGGACCGTAGATAGTCTTGTGTGCGACGGCAAGCAGCTCATGTGGAAGGCCGAAGAACGCATGCGCTACACGGTATATGCCATTCCTGCCGAACTCACAGCTACCGATGTGGAGAAGAGCACTACGGGTGGCATTCTGGCCGACTACCTTCTGGGCATGACTTATACCAACTCTTTCGAGATTCCCGCCGAGTATGCCGAGGGCTATCAGTTCGCTGTGTGCATCCTCGACCGCTATGGCAACGAGTTCCAGCCCATGTATATTGACATTGCCAATGCCATCGACGTGATAGGCGAGGATGCTGTGACCATCGAGTTCGACGGCTGGCAGCTCACCACCACCAAGCCTGTGGAGCGCCTGCAGATATTCAACGCGATGGGACAGATGATGCAGGAGGCCACCGACACCGATGCTATCGACGTGAGCGGAATGCCCACAGGCATCTATATCGTGAAGGCTCTCACGGGCCGACAGACGGCTGTCAAGAAGATATATATCCGATGACAGACCGCACGGAGTGCATAAACATTTTCAAACAACATAATTGTATGAAAGCTCTAACCAGAACAGAATTCAACCTGCCAGGGCAGGTGAGCGTGTACCACGGCAAGGTGCGCGACGTGTATGACATCAATGACGACCTGATGGTAATGGTTGCCACCGACCGCATCTCTGCCTTCGATGTGGTTTTGCCCAAGGGTATCCCCTTCAAGGGACAGGTGCTCAATCAGATTGCAGCAAGCTTCCTCGATGCCACTGCCGACATCGTACCCAACTGGAAGCTGGCTACTCCCGACCCCATGGTCACTGTGGGACTCAAGGCCGAGGGCTTCCGCGTGGAGATGATCATTCGTGGCTACCTCACCGGTTCGGCTTGGAGAGAGTATCAGAACGGCTGTCGTGAGCTGTGTGGAGTGAAGCTCCCCGAGGGGATGAAGGAGAACCAGAAGTTCCCCGAGCCTATTATCACCCCCACCACAAAGGCTGACGAGGGACATGATGAGAACATCAGCCGCGAGGAGATTATTGCCCAGGGCATCGTGAGCAAGGAAGACTACGAGCAGATGGAGCAATACACACGCGCTCTCTTTGCCCGTGGAACGGAGATTGCAGCACAGAAGGGGCTCATCCTGGTGGATACCAAGTACGAGTTTGGCAAGCGTGACGGCAAGGTGATACTCATTGACGAGATTCACACACCCGACAGCAGCCGCTACTTCTATGCCGACGGCTACGAGGAGAAGTTCGCTCAGGGACTCCCCCAGAAGCAGTTGAGCAAGGAGTTTGTGCGCCAGTGGCTCATCGAGCACAACTTCATGAACCAGCCCGGACAGGTGATGCCCGAGATTACCGACGAATATGCCCAGAGCGTGGCTGACCGCTACATCGAGCTCTATGAGCACATCGTGGGCAAGAAGTTCCAGCCTGCAGAGACTGAGGGAGACATTGCCGCCCGCATCGAGAAGAACGTGACCGACTGGCTCAACCAGCACGGAAAGTAAGCGCAGATAGCATTTGGGGACACGGATGGCCGTCTGGCTGCCCGTGTCCCTTCTGCTTGTTTCATACAAACAGCTATATATATAATGTATAAGGCCGAGAAAGTAAAGCCCTATCAGTCGGGTGACAAGGGGCAGCAGGTGGAGCGCATGTTCAACAGCATCGCGCATTCCTACGACCTGCTCAACCATAGTCTGTCGCTGGGAATAGACCGCCGCTGGCGTCGCAAGGCGATAGATGCGCTGGGGAAGTTTGCTCCTCAGGAGGTGCTGGATATTGCCACAGGCACAGGCGACCTGGCGATCATGAACGCGCAGCGCAATCATCCGCGCCGCATAGTGGGTGCCGACATCAGCGAAGGCATGATGGATGTGGCGCGCAAGAAGGTTGCCAAGGCAGGATTGAGCGACATCATCACCTTCCAGCGCGAGGATTGCACGCACATGTCATTTGCCGACAATTCCTTTGATGCCGTGACATCTTCCTACGGAGTGCGCAATTTCAGCGACCTCGATGCCGGCTTGCGCGAGATGTGCAGGGTGCTGCGTCCGGGCGGACATCTCCTTATCGTGGAGCTCAGTACGCCGGTCCGCTTCCCCATGAAGCAGCTTTTCGGCATCTACGCCCATGTGGTCATGCCTCTCCTGGGGCGGCTCATCAGCCACGATGACAGCGCCTACACCTACCTGCCCATGAGCATGGAGGCATTCCCGCAGGCCGAAGAGATGGAACAGATACTCCACAAGAACGGATTCTCCAGCGTGCAGTGGAAGCGCTTCTGCGGCGGTATCAGCACCATGTATCTGGCCACCAAGTGATAGGGGGAGTCGGTTGCTTGCACCTTGGAAATAAGTTGTGGCAGGCAGAGAAAAGGTAAAAGATTGTAGAAGAATAACGAGAAAAGGACATAAGGAGACAGATTATGGACAAATATGGAATCATTGGCTACCCTCTGGGACACAGTTTCAGTCGTGCTTTCTTTACAGAGAAATTCCAGCGCGAGCACATTGATGCCGAGTATGTCAACTTTGAGATACCCTCTGCCGACATGCTTCCCGGCATCGTGCAGGCCAATCCCAACCTGCGCGGACTCAATGTCACCTTGCCACACAAGGAGGCTGTCATCCCCATGCTCAATGAGTTGAGCGATGAGGCGAAGGAGATAGGGGCGGTCAATGTGATACGTGTGAGGGACGGTCGCCTGAAGGGTTTCAATAGCGACATCATCGGTTTCATGGACAGCATCAGGCCGCTCCTGAAGCCCTGGCACCAGCATGCACTCGTCCTGGGAACAGGTGGTGCCAGCCGCGCCATTAGAGTGGGACTGCAAAGGTTGGGCATCGAGTGGACCTATGTCAGCCGCACACCAGCGCCTGGCCGACTCACTTACGCCGACCTCACATCCGAACTCATGGAGCATTATCAGGTCATTGTCAACTGCAGTCCGGTGGGCATGTTCCCTCGTGTGGATGCCTGTCCCGACATCCCTTACCAGCTTCTCACCGGCCGCCATCTGCTCTACGACCTCGTCTATAACCCGCAGGAAACCCTTTTCCTCAAGCGTGGAGCCGAGCATGGAGCCGCTGTGAAGAACGGCTTGGAGATGCTTCACCTGCAGGCATTGGCCAGCTGGCGCTTCTGGAACGAATAGTCGTTCCCACGCTGACAGACAGGCAAAGGGACGAACTGAGCACATTCTCAGTTCGTCCCTTTGCCGTTTCTATCCCTTGGAAAGATGTTTTTCGGAATTTCTGAAGGCCTTTCCGATAGGTTTCCAGATGCTTTCCGAAAGGTTTTCGACTATTCTTCAAAAGCCCCCGAATGCTCTTCTGGACAAATTCTCAAGAGTCCCATGAAAACTTCCCAAAGCCCTTTTCCGGGATGAGGAACCTGTTCCTTATTTCTTGCCAGCCAATTTGTTGTATTCCTCATCGCTTACAGGTTCCAACCATTCATTGGCTTCGGAGCCAGGTTGGGAGTTCTCCACCTCCACGTGTGTTGCGATGTGCTGGAACCACGAGTCCTTTTGGGCGCCGTGCCAGTGCTTCACCCCTTCGGGAATGTCTATTATGTCACCGGCTTTCAGTTCGATGGCAGGTTTGCCCCATTCCTGATACCATCCCTTTCCAGCCACACAGATGAGTATCTGACGCGCACCATGATGGATGTGCCAGTTGTTTCGGCAACCCGGTTCGAAGGTCACATTGCTCATGGGCAGCACCGTCTTCTCGTTCTCGCTCAGGTTCTTGGGCGTGAGAGGTGCCAGATGGCTGTTGCCTGTGAAATACTTGGCATAGGCCGTGTTGGGCTTTCCTATGGGGAAGGACATTTCGCTCCGTTGGGGCTCACATCGTTTTTCTCCCTCCTCTGCCCATATCTCCTTTGCCAGGTTGAAGGCTGCCCATGCCTTGGGCCAACCGGCATAGAAGGCCATGTGGGTGATGATTTCTGCTATCTCCGAGCGTGTTATGCCGTTCTTCTTGGCTTCTTTCAGATGGTAGGAGAGCGAACTGTCTGTGATGCCCTGACTGATAAGCGATGTGAGTGTGACCAGGCTGCGGTCGCGCAGCGAAAGCAAGTCATTGCGGTTCCACACCTCTCCGAAGAGGATGTCATCATTAAGGTGGGCAAATTCAGGGGCAAAGTCCCCCAGTTTGTCACGTCCTGCTGTCTGTGTGATTTTCTGTTGTGCCATGATGCTTAATGCTATTGAAGTCAATATGATAAACACTTTCAACCTTTTCATCGTGCTTTCCTCCTCTTTATGCCGCCTTCCTGAATTCCGACGGAGTCTTGCCTGTGCGGGCTTTGAAGAAGCGCACGAAGTGCTGCGGATACTCGAAGCCCAGGCGCTCGCTCACGCTGGTTATGCTCAGCGAGTCGTCTGCCAGCAGTTGTTTGGCAGTCCGCAGCAGGCGGTCGTTGATGAAGTCCTTGGCATTCCGGCCCGTCTCGGTCTTCACCAGTTCGCCGAAATATCCCGCTGAATAGCAGCATCTCTCGGCAAAATAGCCAACCGAGGGAAGCCCTTCAGCTGCAGCCTTGTGCTCAATATACTCGTCGAGCAGACGCGTGAACTTCCTTACCACCGTGTGGTTAATCTCCTCGCGGGTTGCAAACTGGCGGTCGTAGAAGCGCAGGCAGTAGTTGAGCAACAGCTCTATATTGCTCACTATCAGTTCGCGTGTGTGCTTGTCGATGCCGTGTTTCAGTTCTTGCTGAATCATCGCAAGCACCTCGCGGAAGATTTCTATCTCGCCGGCCGACAGATGCAGAGCCTCATTGGAGGTGTAGTCGAAGAACTCATATCGGCTGATGTTGCTGCCCAAATGGGTGCGGTTGAGCAGGTTGGGGTGAAACACCAGCGCTGTCCATCGGGGGACGGTGACTCCTGGGTTGGGCTCCACATGAATCTTCTGTCCTGGTGCAAAGCTGGTGACCGTCATCTCGTCGAAGTCATACTCCGTGCGGCCATAGGACAGCTTGCACCCTTTGTTCTCCTTGAGAAAGAGGGCGTAGAGGCCATAGTGGTAGGTGGCTTCCCGCAGCGTGCGCTCCTGGTCATACCTCATTACGGTCACCTGCGGGTGCAGAGTTTCAAACCCATAGTAGTCGTTGAACTCCTGCACGGAGTTGAATCTCACTTCTTCCATAGTATATTCATGATGTCCTCGGCTATCTGGTTGTCGAGCAGATGGTTGTCGGCAAGCAACTCATCCACCTTGAAGCGGTCGTAGAGTCCCTTCTTCACCCCGCCCACCAGCACTTTCATGTCCGATGTGCTGTAGTACGATGCTATTCTCTCGCCGAATCCTCCGTCCTTGCAGCCGTCTTCCAGCGTCACCACCAGGCGGTGGTTCTTCTTCAGAGCCTCCAGTGTGGCGGCATCCACGGCATTCAGGTAGCGCGGGTTGATGAGTGTGGCATCCACTTTGTGCTCTTTCAGCAAGTTGGCCACGCGCTCACCCTTCTGGTAGAAGGAGCCTGCGGCGATGATGGCCACCTGCTTTCCCTCGTGGGTCACTTTGTAGCTGGGTTCGTAGGAGAATTCTGTCTCCATCTCCTCATCTGTGTGGTTCACGCCGTTGCTGGGCACACGGATGGCTATCGGCTTCCTGCCCTGGAGCACCGACCATCGTAGCATGGCAAAGTATTCCTCGCAGGTGGTGGGGGCCAGATAGATGAGGCCGGGTATGCTGCACAGCATGGGTATGTCGAAAAGGCAGATGTGCGTGATGTCGTTCATCGTGCCTGTACCGCCCCACATCACATTGATAACCGCTGGATTGGAGTTGATGCACAGGTCCTGTGCTATCTGGTCGTAGGTGCGCTGTATGAAGGTGCTATACACAGTCCACACCGGGCGCAGTCCACCCTTGGCCATTCCCGAAATCATAGCCACTGCCTGCTCTTCGGCAATGCCCATGTCGATGTGCTGCTTGCCGGCCTGGACACGCTTCTTGGGCGTGAAACCGCCTGCCGCAGGTGTGCCCGCTGTGACGGCTATCAGCGTGGGGTCGCTCTTCATGTGGTGCAGCATCCAGTCGCTGAAGAGCTGCTCGTAGGTCTCCACCGCGTTGCCCTTGGGCCGGCTGCCGTCTGTGATGCAGAAGGGTGCACCATAGTGCCAGGCTTCCTTGTTGGCTACGGCGGGTGCGAAACCATGCCCTTTCTCCGTGTGGATATGCACTACGGTGGGCTTCTGGGTACCCTTCACGCTCTGGAACAGCTCAATGAGGCGCTCCACATCATTGCCTTCCTCCAGGTATTTATACTCAAATCCCCAGGCGCGGAACCAGTTGTGCTCGCATGTTCCATGACTCTCCCTCAGCGCACGCAGGTTCTTGTAGATGCCGCCGTGGTTTTCTGCGATGGACATCTCATTGTCGTTGACCACGATGATGATGCCCGTTCCCAGTTCCGATGCTTCGTTGAGACCTTCGAATGCCTCGCCGCCTGAGAGCGAACCGTCACCTATGATGGCGATGATGTTCTCGTCGGTGCCTTTGATGTCGCGCGCCTTTTGCAGTCCTGTGGCAAGGCTTATCGAGGTGGAGGTATGGCCGACTTCAAAGTTGTCATACACAGGACTTTCGGCGGGGGAAGAGTAGCCCGAGATGGCATTCATATCCTCCACGTCGCCCAGGAATCCTGCTGCTCGTCCCGTGAGAACCTTGTGCGGGTAGCACTGGTGGCTCACGTCGAACACGAACTTGTCCTTTGGAGCGTCGAACACATAGTGCAGCGCCACTGTGGCCTCCACGAATCCCAGGTTGGGTCCAACATGCCCGCCGTGCTTGCTCACACGGTTGAGTACGGCTTGGCGTGTCTCTTCGGCAACGGCTCTGAGAGCCTCCATGTCCAGTCCCTTCAGGTCGGCTGGCGATTTAATGTTCTCTATATACATCTTCTTAACCTTTATTGCGATGCAAAGTTAAGCACTTTTCCAGTATGCACAATAACCAGAAATGCGGAAGAAAATACCCTTATGCGGCATCCGCGTCCGCCAGCTCCGCATTCCGCAGTTTGCTCCTCTTCGGCTTGCAGTTACACATTATATATAATAGAGAGTTCTTCCTTCGTTTTTCCAGTGCGCTGCATCAGCCGTCGCAGTACGCTGCGTCAGCCTGTGCAGCATGCTGCGCCGGTCATCGCAGCGTACTGGCTTTTCTGCATCTGTGGTTTCGTGTTTTTCTGGCAGCAGTCTCTTTTTGTCCTCGCTGCCTTTTTCATTTATGTTTCCTGCCTGGTGAAATCTCCATACCAAGGTTGCGTATGGCCGTACAAAGCCTTCTGATGTACATCCAAAGACTGCGTATGGCCATCCAAAGGCTGCAAACGGAGATTTTGGCAAGCTCTTTTCGTAATATTATCTGGCTTTTTGAAGAAGTCTGGGCGGCAGGATGAAGAACAGGAGCAAGGCTACTAGGCTACCGCAGCAGTCAGCTTTTGTCAGAAAGAATGCGTGCTGCTCTTGGGAGAGGATGATGGCGTGGGGCTGTCAAAAGTAAGTTTGGGATGGAGAAGCAGGCAGCAGGGGTGCTTGTAAAAAAGTAAAAGTTTGCCCTACGCAGCCCGAATGCTCGGGACGGACGTAAGCCAAACTTAGGGAATATGTAACGTAAGGTTTGTCGCTTAGTGCTGTGCAGGTGCTCTTTGCTTAGAGTCTCAGGCGGATATCAACGCCAAGCTGCAGCGGAGCACCCTTCTGGCTGAAGCCGCGGTTCATGCTCTCGAAGTAGAAGGAGCGGTAATGCTGGTTGGTGAGATTCTTGCCCCACAACCCCAGGTCTGCCTTTCCGTGCGAGAACGACAGGCGTGCGTCCAGCGTGCCATAGAACTGCTCGCTCGTGTTATTGTCCTCTGTCCAATAAATTTTACCCCGTCCGTTCCAGTCGGCCTGCAGGGTGATGCGCTCGAGCCACTTGCTCAGAGTCCAGCTGTAGCGCGCTCCGGCATTGAAGGTATGCAGGGGAACAAACGGCACGTAGTGGCCTCGGTAGGAGATGCCAGCCTGTGGACTGTAGGTGCGGAAGGTGCTGTGGGTGAATCCATAGGCGGTATGTGCCGAGAGCGCATCCGTTATCTGCGCGCTGGCTGCCAGTTCGCATCCCACAGCGCGGCTACGTCCGGCATTCACCGTGATACGGCCCAGTCCGTTTTCCGCCATGCGTGATACCTGCTGGTCGCGCACTTCGGTGAGGAATACGGCCATGTCCAGGTGCAGACGATGGTTGATGAGGTTGCAGTGCGAGCCTATCTCGTAGTTCCACGCATACTCGGGCTTGTACTGGCTCAGCGAGCGAGGGTCGATGTCGGGCTTCTGTGCCATTCCCAGCATCAGAGCGCTTACCCGGTCCTTGACGTCTTGTGGCACCATCGGTTGGCTCTGCAGGATGGGCAGAGTCACCTTGGCCACATCCTGCATGATGTCGGCTTGCATCATGCGCTGTAGTGCGCCGCTGAACTGCTGGATGTTGAATCCTCCGCTGCGGTAACCGCGTGAAACGGTGGCATACACGTTGCTGCTGCCTATGCGGTATTGCAGCGAGAAGCGGGGAAGAAGCTGCAGATAGTCGTGGCTGAGACGGTCCTGCAGCACATTCTCGGCCTGGTAGGTGGCTGCTGGCACCAGCGTGATGTCGCGTTCCATGCCGGGCATGGTGAGATGCCCCATGAGGCTGTATTCGTGCTCGAAGTCATATCCCGTGTGGTAGTCTATCTTCATCTTCTCGTAGTCGAGCCTCAGTCCCAGTGTCAGGTCAAGCCCCTTGGCACCCAGCAGGTCGGTGATGGTGCTCTGGTGATATACGGCTCCGCTGCCTGTGGGAGTGCTGAAGCGGCCGCTGAAGAGCAAGCCGTCCCCCTGGATTGCATCGTGGAACACCGTCTGGATCTTCATGAGTCCTTGGGTGATGGCAGGCATGTGTGCATTGGCGTTCTTGTTCATGTTGGCGTTTATCCACTGCACTCCCTCACTCCGGAAAGTGACAGGCCCGTTGGTGTCCAGCCACTGTCGGAATCCGCTCACACCCATGCTCCATTCCCAGTGGCGCCAGGCTCCCGGGCGGTTCTTGATGGCTATCTCCTGGCTCAGCACACGGCTGTTCTGCCGCTGCAGGAGCGTGTAGATGTCGGCCGAAGTGAAATCCTGGTCCATCTTCATGCGGTCGCGCAGATACTGGAAACCGGCCACGTAGCTCATCACCGCCTTTTGCCAGTTGTGCTCGGCCTTGAAGCCCAGGTTGAGCAGGTGCCGCTCGTAGTCGTTCTTGCGGTTGTAGTTCACCTGGCCCACCGAAGTGGAGATGGTGGGGTAGAAGTAATCGCTCTCCTGCACAGACTCCAGCTTGTAGGGGAAAGCGCCCTGGCGGCTGTACTCGTAGTTGGCATGGAAGTCCAGGCGAACCACCTCCGAGGGTTTGGCCACCAGTCTGAAGCGTGTACTGGCATCGTCGTCGCGTGCAGCCTTCTTGCCTGTGTAGGCATTGGTGAAGAAACCTTCGGAGTGCGCGTAGCTGACGCCGCCCGAGAAACCCAGCTTGGGTGAGAGGCGGTGGTAGTGTGTGGCACTGGCGCGGGCAGTGCCGTAAGTGGCACCTTGCAGACTGATGTCGGTACCCTGGTAGTCCAGCGGGTTCTTGGTGTGGATGCGTATGAGTCCGCCCATCGCATTCCTTCCGTAGAGCGTGCTCTGTGGTCCGCGCAGGATATCTATGCTCTGCACGTCGCTCAGGTCGAAGTCGTAGGCGCTCTTATCCACCCATGGGATATCATCTACATACAGCCCCACGGCAGGAGTGTTGATGCGGCTTCCCACTCCGCGCATGTATATCGAGGTGGTCTGACGGCTGCCGTATGAGGGGATGTAAAGGCCTGGCACGAGCGATGCAAAATCCTTCATGCTGCTTATCTGCTTGCTCTTGAGCAGATGGGTGTCTATAATGGTGGCAGCCAAAGGCTGTTCTCTGAGCGCCCGGTTGTCCTTGGCGCTGCTTACGGTCACCTCCTGCATGAGGGTCGTGTCGGTCTTCTCCTGGGCATAGACTGTGCTCATGCAGATGGCCAGAAGCGGTGCGAGTGTTATCTTCATCTTATCCTGAAAACGTCGAAAATATGTCTGACTTGTCACAAACCTGTGTCAAAAGTGGTGCAAAAGTACATATTTTTATTCATAAAGTGGGTTGCACGTGCGTGTAAATTTGCGTGTGACACAGAAATGTAATAACTTTGCATGGATAATAAGAGAACTATTTCAATAAAAGGACCGATGAGCAACCAACGTTACATGATGCGCGGAGTGAGCGCGGCTAAGGAAGATGTGCACAACGCAATCAAGAACATCGACAAGGGAGTGTTCCCGCAGGCTTTCTGCAAGATAATCCCCGATATACTGGGAGGCGACCCAGAGTACTGCTGCATCATGCATGCCGACGGCGCAGGTACCAAGAGCAGTCTGGCCTATACCTACTGGCGCGAGACAGGCGACCTGTCGGTGTGGAAGGGTATAGCGCAGGATGCACTCATCATGAACACCGATGACCTGCTGTGCGTGGGTGCTGTGGATAACATCCTTGTGAGCAGTACCATCGGACGCAACAAGATGCTTATCCCCGGTGAAGTGATAAGCGCCATCATCAACGGCACGGACGAACTGATGCAGGAGATGCGTGAGATGGGCATCGGAATCTATGGCACCGGCGGTGAGACTGCCGATGTGGGCGACCTGGTGCGCACCATCATCGTAGATAGCACAGTGACCTGCCGCATGAAGAGGGCCGATGTGATAGACAACGCAAACATCCGTCCGGGCGACGTGATAGTGGGTCTGTCCAGCTGCGGGCAGGCTACCTACGAGAAAGAATACAACGGCGGCATGGGCAGCAACGGACTGACCAGCGCCCGTCACGATGTCTTTGCCAAGTATCTGGCAGAGAAATATCCCGAGAGCTATGACAAGGCAGTGCCCGAGGAACTGGTATATAGCGGCAGCTATCGCCTGGACGATGCCGTGGAAGGCAGTCCTGTGTGTGCCGGCAAACTGGTGCTCTCACCCACACGCACCTATGCTCCCATCATCAAGAAGATGCTCGATGAGATGCGTCCGGCCGTTCACGGTATGGTGCACTGCACAGGTGGCGCACAGACCAAGGTGCTTCACTTCGTGGGCGAAAACTGCCGCGTGGTGAAGGACAACATGTTCCCCGTACCTCCCCTGTTCCGTGCCATTCAGGAGCAGAGCGGCACAGACTGGGCAGAGATGTACAAGGTGTTCAACATGGGACACCGCATGGAGATCTATGTTTCGCCTGCTGACGCACAGCGCGTGATAGACTTGAGCCGCTCGTTCAATGTGGATGCCCAGATTGTGGGACACATTGAGGAAGGAAAGAAGAGCCTTGTGATCAAGAGCGAATACGGTACTTTTGAATATTGATATGGAGATACTCGAAAGACTGGATGGACTTGTGAGCCGCTTCGAAGAGGTATCGACGCTCATCACCGATGCGCATGTCATTGCCGACCAGAAGCGTTACGTGAAGCTCACAAAGGAATATAAGGACCTGGGCAAACTGATGGAGGTACGCAAGGAATATATAGGCTGCCTGCAGAATGTGGAGGATGCCAAGGAGATGTTGGCTATGGAGGAGGATGCAGAGACCAAGGCAATGCTGCGCGAAGAACTCTCGGCCAGCGAAAAGAGGATACCCGAACTGGAAGAGGAAATCAAGCTTCTGCTTGTGCCAGCCGACCCCGAGGACGGCAAGAACGTCATCATGGAGATACGTGGAGGCACTGGAGGCGACGAGGCGGCACTCTTTGCCGGCGACCTCTTCCGCATGTATAGCCGTTACATCGAACTTAAGGGATGGAAGATGAGCGTGAGCAGCAGCAGCGAGGGAGCGGCTGGAGGCTTCAAGGAAATCATCTTCAGCGTCACTGGCGAAGGGGTGTATGGCATCCTTAAGTATGAATCGGGTGTGCACCGGGTGCAGCGTGTGCCCGCTACAGAGACACAAGGAAGGGTGCACACGAGTGCTGCCACAGTGGCTGTATTGCCCGAGGCCGAGGAGTTTGATGTGGAAATCAATGAAGGTGCAATCAAGTGGGACACCTTCCGCAGTAGCGGTGCCGGTGGACAGAACGTGAATAAGGTGGAGTCGGGAGTGCGTGCACGCTACATGTGGCACAATCCTTTCACCAACGAAGATGAGGAGATTCTTGTGGAGTGTACCGAAACTCGTGACCAACCTAAGAATAAGGAACGCGCGCTTGCACGCCTGCGTACCTTTATATATGATAAGGAGCACCAGAAGTACCTGGACGATATCGCCAGCCGCCGAAAGACGATGGTGAGCACAGGTGACCGCAGTGCGAAAATCAGAACATACAACTATCCCCAGGGACGCATTACCGACCACAGGATAGGTTATACCATATATAACTTGCCGGCCTTTATGGATGGACAGATACAGGACTGCATCGACCATCTCATCGTAGCCGAGAATGCTGAACGCTTAAAAGAATCAGAGTTATGACCAGAAAAGAACTCATAGCCAGTATCCAGAGGAAGAGAAGTTTCCTCTGTGTGGGCCTTGATACGGATCTCAAGAAGGTTCCCGCCCACTTGCTGCAGGAAGAAGATCCTGTGTTTGCCTTCAACAAGGCCATTATCGATGCTACAGCACCTTACTGCGTAGCCTATAAACCCAACCTCGCATTCTATGAGAGTATGGGTGTGAAGGGCTGGATAGCCTTTGAGAAGACTGTCTCTTACCTCAGAGAGAACTATCCCGACCAGTTCATCATTGCCGATGCCAAGCGCGGAGATATAGGCAACACCAGTGCCATGTATGCACGTACATTCTTCGAGGAAATGGACCTGGATGCTGTCACAGTGGCACCTTACATGGGTGAGGACAGCGTTACACCCTTCCTCGGATATGAAGGCAAGTGGGTCATCCTGCTGGCTCTTACCAGCAACAAGGGCAGCCACGATTTCCAGCTCACCGAGGATGCTCAGGGCGAGAAGCTCTTTGAGAAGGTGCTCCGCAAGAGCCAGGAGTGGGCAGGCAACGACCAGATGATGTATGTGGTAGGCGCCACACAGGGTAAGGCATTCGAGGATATCCGCCGTATCGCACCCAATCACTTCCTGCTCGTACCGGGCATCGGTGCACAGGGAGGTTCGCTGGAAGAGGTGTGCAAGTATGGTATGACCAGTGAGTGCGGACTGATAGTTAACAGCAGCCGGGCCATTATCTATGCCGACGCAACAGAGCGCTTTGCCCAGGTGGCAGGCGAGAAGGCGCGTGAGGTGCAGGCTCAGATGGCTCAAGAATTGGATAGATATGGAATTTAGTGCACAGATGATAGCCGGACTCATTGGGGGAACCATTGAGGGTAATCCGGATGCGAAGGTCAACAACTTTGCCAAGATCGAGGAAGGAAAGCCTGGTTGTATCAGCTTCCTTGCCAATGACAAGTATGAGCATTACATCTACGAGACACAGAGCAGCGTGGTGCTCGTCAACAATAACTTCGAACCCAAGAAGGAGGTAAGCGCTACTCTCATCAGGGTTCCTGATGCTCGCGAGGCGGTGGCAAAGCTGCTGCAGGCGTATGAGAGCATGCAGCCCAAGCGCACGGGCATTAGTGATATGGCATTCATTGACTCTACTGCCAAGGTGGGCAAGGACTGCTACATCGGTCCCTTTGTCTCTATTGCCGAAGGTGTGGAGATAGGTGAGGGCTGCGTGCTTCACCCCCATGTTTGCCTGGGCAAGAATGTGAAGGTGGGCGACAATACGGAAATCTACAGCAATGCAGTGGTCTATCACGACTGCAAGATAGGCAGCCGCTGCATCCTGCATGCAGGTTGTGTGATAGGTGCAGACGGCTTCGGCTTCCAGCCCACAGAGACTGGATACGACAAGATACCGCAGATAGGTGTGGCCATCATCGAGGACGATGTGGAGATAGGAGCCAATACCTGCGTGGATAGAGCCGTTATGGGAGCTACAGTAGTGCACTCAGGTGTCAAGTTGGACAATCTGGTGCAGATAGCCCACAACGATGAGATCGGCAGTCACACCGTGATGTCGGCTCAGGTGGGCATAGCCGGCAGCACCAAGGTGGGCGAGTGGTGTATGTTCGGAGGCCAGGTGGGTATCGCCGGTCATGCCACTATTGCCAACCGCACAATGGCTGGCGCACAGTCGGGCATCCCCAATACCATCAAGAAGGAAGGAACTGCCATCCAGGGTTCACCCGCCATCGAGGGCCGCAACTTCTGGAAGTCAAGTGCCATCTTCAAGTGTCTGCCCGACATGTGGAGCGACCTCAATCGCATGAAGAAGGAGATTAAGGCGCTGAAAGAACAACTGGAAAACAAGTAAAGAAGACATGTTAAAACAGAATACACTCAAGGAGCAATTCTCACTGAGCGGCAAAGGACTGCACACAGGACTCAACCTCACAGTGACCTTTATGCCTGCTCCTCCCGACCACGGATACAAGATACAGCGCATCGACATGCCCGGTCAGCCCATCATGGATGCCATTGCCGAGAATGTGATAGACACCCAGCGTGGAACTGTATTGGGCAAGGGCGAGATGCGTTGCAGCACTGTGGAGCACGCTATGGCTGCTCTCTACGCCCTGGGATTGGACAATGTATTGATACAGGTAGATGGTCCGGAGTTCCCCATACTGGACGGAAGTGCCGAACTCTATGTGAATGCCATCCAGCGCGTGGGCATTCAGGAGCAGGATGCACCCAAGGACTTCTACTATATCAACAAGAAGATGGAGTTCCGCGATGAGGCTACAGGTGCATGCATCACTCTGCTGCCCGACGAGGATTTCTCCATCACCAGTATGATCTCATTCGAGAGCTCGGTGCTCAGCAGCCAGTTTGCCACCCTCGACAATATGGATAAGTTTGCCACCGAAGTGGCAGCCGCACGCACCTTCGTGTTCGTTCGTGAGATAGAGCCACTGCTCATGGCTGGACTCATCAAGGGCGGTGACCTTGACAATGCAATCGTCATCTATGAGCACAAGACCACACAGGAAAACCTCGACAAGCTGTGTCAGCTCACCGGCGCAGAGCGTCATGAGGCGTCCGAACTGGGCTATCTGCAGCACAAGCCACTGGTTTGGGACAACGAGCCTGCACGTCACAAGCTGCTCGACATCATCGGTGACATGGCGCTCATAGGCAAGCCCATCAAGGGCCGTATCATCGCCACCAAGCCTGGTCATACCATCAACAACAAGTTTGCACGCATGATGCGCAAGGAGATACGCAAGCATGAAGTGCAGGCTCCATACTATGACCCCAACAAGGAACCCCTCATGGATGTCAACCGCATCCGTCAGATATTGCCCCACCGTTACCCCATGCAGCTGGTGGACAAGGTAATCGAAATGAAGGAGCAGAGCATTGTGGCCATCAAGAATGTTACCAGTAATGAGCCTTTCTTCCAGGGTCATTTCCCCTCCGAACCCGTAATGCCCGGTGTGCTTCAGATAGAGGCAATGGCACAGGCAGGCGGTTTGCTCGTGCTGAGCAAGGTGGATGATCCCGAGAAATATAGCACCTATTTCCTGAAGATAGACAACGTGAAGTTCCGCCAGAAGGTGGTACCCGGCGATACGCTTATCTTCAAGGTGGAGATGGCATCACCTCTCCGTCACGGAATAGGTACCATGCAGGGTTATGCCTTCATAGGTGAGAACTGCGTGGCAGAGGCTACCTTCACAGCGCAGATAGCCAAGTAAGAGGCGCAACGGCAGGCTCCCGAACGGCAAAAAGCGGTTTCGGAAAGTCATTCGGCTCATTGGCTCCGCTGAGGGAAATGGCTCCCAAAAGCCATCCAGCTCATTGGCTCCGCTGATGGAAACAACTCCAGAAAGCCATTCGGCTCATCAGCTCCACTGAGGGATGCGACTCCCAAAAGCTTTTGAGCTTATCGGCTCCGCAGAGGGAAGCGACTTCTGGAAACCGTTCTGCCAACTGGCTCCTACGTGGAACTCCATTCCTGCCGAGGCAGGAGCAATGAAAGGCAGGCTTGTGAGCCTGTTGCGATAGACAAAATAGTGATAACAATGGGACTCTCTCAGGGCTGTGTATGCACAGCGTTTCCCCCTTGGGGATACATGAGAGAACCCTTAGCCGCGCAAGAACCCCCATTTAGAATGCGGCTCCTCCCCAATGGGGCAGGCGGGGGTAGAGCATCTATGAGTAAAATCAGTCCATTGGCCTACATCCACCCGGAGGCAAGGATAGGCGAGAATTGCGAGATTGGTGCCTTCTGCTACATCGACAAAGGTGTGGTGATAGGCGACAACAACACGCTGATGAACAGTGTGACGGTGCTCTATGGAGCACGCATCGGCAACGGAAACATCTTCTTCCCCGGCGCTGTCATCAGCGCTATTCCCCAGGATCTGAAGTTCAGGGGTGAGGATACAACAGCCGAGATAGGCGACAACAACAAGATTCGTGAGAACGTGACTATCAACCGCGGAACAGCTGCCAAGGGCAAGACTGTGGTGGGCAGCAACAATCTCCTGATGGAGGGAGCACACGTGGCTCACGACGCTAAGGTAGGTAATGAGTGCATCATAGGCAACAGCACCAAGTTGGCAGGCGAGATTGTCATCGATGACAAGGCTATTCTCAGCGCTTCGGTGCTCATGCACCAGTTCTGCCGAGTAGGCAGCTACTGCATGGTAGGCGGTGGTACACGCTTCAGCCAGAACATTCTCCCCTTCAGTCTGGTAGCCCGCGATCCCGCCAGCTTCTGCGGTCTGAACGTGGTGGGACTGCGTCGTCGTGGCTTCAGCCGTGAGCTTATCGACAATATCCACCAGGCTTACCGCATCATCCTGCAGGATACAGGCAAGCTCAACGACCTGCTGCAACGCGTGGAGAACGAGATTCCCATGAGTCCCGAAATCCAGTATATCCTCGACTTCATCCGCACCAGCGAGCGCGGCTTTATCCGTTAAGGCTGGCTTAAACCTCATTCCTATGACACTCAGACTTACCCTCTTCAGCCAAGAAGTAGAGGACTTCGTGGTGGAGATAAAGATTGATGCCGAGGCTACATTCGCCGACCTTCATCGTCTCATACTGGCCGACTGCGGCTATCAGGAGATTGACGGACAGAAGTTCCTGCTCTGCGATGAGGATTGGCGTGTGGAGAAACAGGTGTGCATGCGTGATGCAGATGCCCGTTCAGAGGAGGATGTCTATCTGATGGAGCATACTGTCATCGGCGAGCTGATGGATGATGAGGGCCAGCGTCTGGCATATGTCTTCGACCCTGAAGCCAAGCGTTTCTTCCTGATGGAACTCACAGAGAACCTCTTTGGCCAGCCTGAACCAAAGCCTCGGGTAAGCCGTCGTCACGGCAAAGCCCCTCTGCAGTCGGTGCAGGATGAGGATGAGGCTGCTCCCGCAGCCAATGCCGCCGGTGCCGAGTCGGGCGAGAGTTTCTACGGAGAGGACGGTTTCGAGGACGAAGAACTTGACCTCGAAGGATTTGAAATCAGTGAGTGAACCGGCACCCAGGCAGATGAACCTGGTGGTGCTCATTGGTCCCACGGCGGTGGGCAAGACGGATGTGGCCCTACATTTGGCCACTTCCCTGTCGTGTCCAGTGCTCAATTGTGACAGTCGTCAGATATATCGTGGGATGGATATAGGCACTGCCGCTCCCACGGCAGAGGAGGTGGCACGTGTGAAGCACTACTTCGTGCGCGAACTCGAATTGGGTCAGGACTACAGCGCAGCCCGCTATGAGCAGGATGCGCTGGCTGTCATCATCAGCCTCTCAGGCACCCATCACCATGCGGTGCTGTCGGGTGGAAGCATGATGTATGTGGATGCCGTGTGCCAGGGCATTGATGATATTCCCACGGTGGATGCCCAAGTGCGTGCCGACCTGAAAGCCCGCTTCGAGCAGGAGGGGCTGGAGCCTTTGCTCAAGGAGCTGGAACGCCTTGACCCCGAATACTTCCGGATAGTGGATCACAAGAACCACAAAAGGGTCGTCCACGCGCTTGAAATCTGCCATACGGCAGGTTGCCCCTACAGCCGTTTCCGCGTGCGAGTTACCCGCCAGCGCCCCTTCAACATCATCAAGGTGGGGCTTCGGCGCGAGCGTGAGGAACTCTTTGCCCGCATCAATGCCCGTGTGGATAGGATGATGGAGCAAGGATTTCTCGAAGAAGCCCGCCGGCTCTATCCTCTGCGCCACCTCAATGCGCTCAACACCATCGGCTACAAGGAGATGTTCCGTGTGCTGGATGGCGAATGGGAGTTGCCTATGGCGGTGGAACGGATGAAGAAGAACACGCGCGTGTATGCCAAGAAGCAGATGACTTGGTATCAGCGCGACGGGAGCATCACTTGGTTTCACCCCGATGACGGGCAGGCTATCCTGCAGCATGTGTTGGACTGCAGCCGGTAGGGTAGCACGTTGCTCTGCCGGAACAAGCATACAGAAAGACAGAAGCAGTACTGTTGGTTTCCGTTTCCAAGCCTATTGGCCAATTCGTGCCGGTATGCTTGCACGGGAAGCCCACAGTACTGCTTTTCTTTTGAGAAAAGGGTAGAGCCGGCACGGGTTGTACAGCTGGGCTATTGGCGCAATGCGGTGCGTCGGCCATCGCAGCGTGCTGTGCTTGTCCTCGCAGCACGCTGCATCGGGCTTCGCAGCATAGTGCGTTTTCGGCATCTCCCATCTGCTGTGTTCGCTGTCACCGCTTGTGTGGGAATGTTTGCCGTGCCTGCTTGTTCGCGTCGGTCGGCAGCCCCGAGCCGTTTGGCATCCTTTCTGCGCCGCTCTCTGCTGTTCTTTCCGTCCCGGATTGCGTCATTTTAGGGTCTTGGAATTCACTTCCCGGCGCCTTTGGATAGCTTCAGAATGAGCATAAGCAAAAATAGTTGGGCAGAAAGAGCTGTCTGTCCCACAAGTTTTATTACTTTTGCAATTGGATAGAACCAAAAAGGCAAGAGAAAACATGATAGCTGTCCCAATCAGGCGTAAGCTGAAGATCGCGCTGCGCAAAATATATGGTGGCCCCTGGTACAAGAAACTGGTGGTGTGGCCATGCACCTTTGTGCTGCTTCTCATACTGGGTCTGGGAGCGGTGGATTGCAATTTCCTCTTTCTCTTCGGGCGTTCACCGGGCTTCAAGGACATTGAGAATCCCGTGGTGAGCGAGGCTTCCGAGGTGTATAGTGCCGACAGCGTGCAGCTCGGACGCTTCTTCAGCGAAAACCGCACTCCGGTGGAGTACAACGAGATATCGCCTGTGCTCATCCACACACTGATAGATACCGAGGACGAACGCTTCTATCATCATCATGGTGTAGATTTCAAGGGGCTCTTTGCAGCCGTCAAGGATATGGCCCGCGGGCGGGCTCGAGGTGCCAGCACCATCACTCAGCAGTTGGCCAAGAACCTCTTCCGCGTACGCACCCAGTATTCTACAGGACTGCTCGGATACATTCCCGGGGTGAGGCTCTTGGTGATGAAAGCCAAGGAATGGATAGTTGCCATCAAGCTGGAGATTATATTCAATAAGGAGGAGATACTCACCATGTATCTCAATACGGTGGATTTCGGCAGCAACTCTTTTGGCAGCAAACCCGCCGCGCGCTCCTATTTCGGCACCACGCCGGATAAGTTGACCCACGAGCAGGCTGCTGTGCTGGTGGGACTTCTCAAGGCAACCAGCAGCTACAATCCACGCATCAACCCCCGCAACAGCCTCTCGCGCCGCAACACGGTGCTTGATCTGGTATATGCACATGGGCACCTCACCGTGGATGGCAAGGTGGCCACACGCGGGCAGTTGGACTCCATCAAGGCACTGCCTATCCAGTTGGCCAGCCGCCACACAGCCAGCAGCTATGACGGCCAGGCTCCTTACTTCCGCGAGCAACTGGTGGATTACATCAATGACTTATGCGAGCAGGGGCTTGTGCCAGGCTATGACGGAGACAACAAACTGGACCTCTATGCCGACGGACTGACCATCTATACTTCGCTGGACAGCCGCATGCAGGCTTATGCCGAGCAGGCTGTGCTCAAGCAGATGAAGGTCATACAGCAGCGCTTTGACAATCATTGGGGCAGTACACCACCTTGGCAAGACCGCCAGCACAGGGAGATTCCGCACTTCATAGAAGACTTGGCCAAGCGTACTACACATTATAAATATCTGAAGGAACGCTTCCCCGACCAGCCCGACTCCGTGGAGTATTACCTCAACCTGCCGCATCCCGTGCAGGTGTTCACCTATGACGGGATGCAGGAGAAGGAGTTGAGTACGATGGACTCCATACGCTATATGGTGCGGTTTATGCACTGTGGTTTTGTGGCCATCGAACCAGACACCCGCCAGGTGAAGGCTTGGGTGGGCGATATAGACTTCAAGCCGTGGAAGTATGACAAGGTGACGGCCATGCGCCAGCCTGGTTCCACCTTCAAGCTCTTCGTCTATGCCGAGGCGATGAACCAAGGGCTGACACCTTGCGACAAGCGCTTGGATGCCTATGTAGCTTATCCCGACACGATTGACGACAAGCCCACCGTGTGGGCACCACATAATGCCAACGGCTACTTCACCGGTGCACAGATGCCGCTCAAGAGCGCTTTTGCACAGAGTATAAACAGTGTGGCTGTTCGTCTGGGCATGGAAGTGGGCATCCCCAATGTAGCCCGCACCGCTCATGCAATGGGCATCCAGTCGCCCCTGCATGAGACCAAGTCGCTCAGTCTGGGCAGCAGCGATGTCAATCTGCTCGAGTTGGTCAACAGTTACTGCACGGTGATAGATGACGGCAAGTACAACATGCCCATCCTGGTGACGAAGATTCTTGACCGTGACGGCAAGGTCATCTATGATGCCCAGTTGCATGAGACTCAAGCTATTCCTTACCGCTCGGCCTACCTCATGCAGACGATGCTTCGTGCCGGACTTACTGAGAGGGGCGGAACAACAGCCGCTCTGTGGGAATACATCCATCCCGTGCTGCAATACACTGAGTTTGGTGGCAAGACGGGAACCAGCAACAACCACTCCGATGCCTGGTTTGTGGGCGTTACACCCAAACTGGTGGGTGGCGCCTGGGTAGGTGGCGAGTATCGAAGCATACACTTCCGCACGGGAGCTTTAGGCCAAGGCAGTCGCACCGCACTTCCCGTCTTTGGCTATTTCATACAGGATGTGCTCAAGGACGAACGTTTCAGCAAGTACCGCCAGAAGTTCGCTCCTCCACGCGACTTGGATGCCAGCCTCTGGACGTGCAGCGGCTATTATGCCCAGCCCAATGACAGTACGGATACCGACTCACTCGACATCGAGACCGAACTCGGTGTGGAACAGGAGTTGGAGAACGGTGCCGTGCAGGAAACAGAAGACGTGAATCCCACACCAGAGGAAGTGCTGGATGAGTAGTCGGGAAATAGATACATCGAGCGCGGAGTTCCAAAACGCGCTCTCTCTGATACACTTCACGCATCAGTCAGTATTTTTGACTGGCAAGGCCGGAACGGGTAAAAGCACGTTTCTCAGGTACGTGTGCAAGAATGTGAAGAAGAAACATGTGGTGCTTGCACCCACAGGCATCGCGGCTATCAATGTGGAAGGTAGTACGTTGCATAGTTTCTTCAAGCTTCCTTTCTATCCGCTCATCCCCGATGATCCCAAGTTTTCTCCGCGCAAGATACGCGACTTTCTCAAGTATAGGAAAAGTCACATAAAATTGCTTCAGCACGTGGAACTCATCATCATAGACGAGATTTCCATGGTGCGGGCCGATATCATCGACTTCATCGACCGTGTTCTGAGAGTCTATTGTCACAACATGCGCGAACCGTTCGGCGGCAAGCAGATGCTCTTTGTGGGCGATGTGTTCCAGTTGGAACCTGTGGTGAAGGCCGACGAGCGCGATATTCTCTCACGCTATTATCCCAACCCCTATTTCTTCTCGGCGCGTGTGTTCCGTGAGATGAACCTTGTAAGCATCGAGCTGCAGAAGGTCTTCCGCCAGAGTGACAGAGCGTTTATCTCCGCCCTCGACCATATACGCGAGAACCAGGTGAGCGAACTGGAATTGCAGTTGCTCAATACCCGCTATTCGGAGCAAGAAGTGGGGGAGAAGGCCGACAGCACATCGGACTACAACATCGTGCTTGCTACCAGGCGCGACAATGTGGATTTCACCAACCAGAACGAACTGGACAAACTGCCCGCCAAATCGGTGGTCTTCGACGGAAAGATACGTGGCGAGTTTCCCGAAGCATCCTTGCCCACCCTGCTTCACCTGGAGCTGAAGGAAGGTGCGCAGGTTATCTTCGTGAAGAATGACCCTGAGAAGCGCTGGGTCAACGGCACACTGGGCAGTATCACCGAGATAGACGAGGAGCACAATACGCTGGATGTGGTGACCGAAGACGGCGTGCCCGTGACGGTCTGCCCGGAATCCTGGAGCAACGTGCGCTATACGCTCAACGAGAAAGAGCATAAGATAGAGGAAGAGGAGATAGGCACCTTCACCCAGTTTCCGCTCCGTCTGGCATGGGCCATCACCATCCACAAGAGCCAGGGACTGACATTCCGCAACGTAACAGTGGATTTTACCGGCGGCACCTTTGCGGGCGGGCAGGCTTATGTGGCACTCAGCCGATGCACCTCGCTGGACGGGCTTACCCTCAAGAGGCGGCTCACCCGCTCCGATATCTTCGTTCGGCCTGAGATAGTCAACTTCGCCCGGCAGTTCAATGACCAGCAAGCTCTGGAGCATGCACTGCGCTTTGCCAAGGCCGACAATGAGTATCGTGCCTGCTGCAAAGCCTTTGACAGGGGTGATATGCAGGAATGTCTCGACCACTTCTTCGTAGCCATCCACACCCGCTACGACATAGAACGGCCACAAGCCAAAAGGCTCATCCGCCGCAAGCTGAACGTCTTCAGGAAGCTTAGGGACGACAGGGATGAGATGCGCAGGCAGCTCGACAGCCAGAATGAGAAGCTGGAGCGGCTTGCCAAGGAGTTTGTGTCGCTGGGAGACCAGTGCGTGACAGAAGCCCACAACGTGAAAGCCGCTCTTGCCAATTACAACAAAGCCATCGACCTCAGTCCGCGTCTGCTCATCGCCTGGGTGCGTAGAGGAGTCACTTTGGCCGACTCCGGCAAGTTGGATGACGCTCTGCGCGACCTCAATCAGGCCGTTGCCCTCTCACCGCGTTCCTTCAAAGCCATCTACAACAGGGGACGTGTATTCATGCAGAAGCAGCTTTGGGCGGAAGCCATAAACGACCTCACACGTGCTACCAGCCTGAAGGAGAAAAATCCCAAGCCGTATCATCTGCTCGGGGATGCCTACTCGCGTATGGGCGATGAAGAAAAGGCATTGCTCTACTGGGAACTTGCCCGACAGCTCGAAAAAGGCTCCTCGGACAACGTTTCTTAGCATTTCACATTGCACAGATGCGTCAATTTATGCAATTATTAACTTTTATTTGTTAAATTTAGTTAAATGGATGCTAATCTACTTTGGCAAGGTTAGGTAGTCCCTAAGAATTGATGTAAATTTGCTTTGTTAAGTGTCTCCAAACGCCAAGATGGATGCCATAAACGACGCAAACCGGCAGAAATCTGGGAACACGTAGGGAACAAGAACAAAATAATAAACTAAATAATAACACTAAAAAATGCGTATGACTAACCGTTTAAGCAAATGGAGCAGGCGTTCATCACAAGTGGTGTGCCTGCTGGCAGCGTGCGGCCTGATGTATGCTTGTAAGGATGAGTTCACGCTGGACGATGAAAAGCCCAGTTGGCTCAACTCCAGCATCTACGAGAGTCTGCAGAATCGCGGTAATTTCAAAACGTACTTGCGGCTTCTGTCTGACAAGGACGTCAATTCCGCCAATGCACGTCCTCTTTCGGAGGTGTTGAGCAGAACAGGCTCCAAGACTGTGTTCGTGGCTAATGACGAGGCTTGGCAGAAGTTCTTCGAGCACAATGCAACACTGCCGGAGGCAAACCCATGGCACTCAGCCACAAGTTATGAAAACCTGAGCCAGGCTCAGAAGAAGTTGCTCATACATACAAGTATGCTCAACAACTCAATCGTGATGGAGAACCTGGCCAGCAGCGAGGCTTCTGGTTCCAACTCTCCTGTTCGCGGTGAGTATATGCGCAGATACACCGACGTGGTGGTGACTGACTCTATTACCTATGTTCCTTCCAATCAGCTGCCCGTAAGCTACAGCCCCGTGGATAAGGACTACTGGTGGCGCTTCCGTGAGGAGAATGGTGGTAAGGGACTCTACATGGTGACCGATAACACTCCCTCTATGATGCTGCACTTCACCAGCGAGCATCTGACCAAGAATACAGTGACAGATGAGGACTTCGCTATCTTCATGGGTCAGGAGCGCGTAACAAGCGACGTGCATATCTATGGCTCTAAGCTGGTAGAGAAGGACGGTGTGTGTGAGAACGGTTATGTGAACGTGACTGATGCTCCTCTCTGTCCCGTAGCAAGTATGGCAGAAGTGATCCGCACCAATGGCAAGACCAACATCTTCAGCCACATGCTCGACCGCTACAGTGCACCTTTCTACGACAAGACCCTCTCTGAGTCTTACCACGACTTGCACCAGGAGTTCGAGGATTCTATCTTTATTAAGAGATATGTGTCTGACAACGGTTATGGTCATAGAAAGTGGGCTTATGAGCCTGGTCCTCTGGGAACCACCGACAAGTACATGCCCTATAAGGACGATACCAGCAAGGATATTATTCCCAGCCTGAAGTTCGACCCCGCATGGAACGGCCTTTATGATGAGGTACGCGTGGAGAAGGATATGGCTTCTATGTTCATCCCCAGCGATGAGGCACTCTGGAAGTACTTCACACAGGGTGGTGGTCTGCAGCTGATTGAGACCTATGGTGATCCCAACATGGTATATGAGTCAGTGGATGACCTCTACAAGAACATCGACAATATTCCTTTGGGTACTCTGCAGAGCCTTATCAACATCATCATGATCCGCTCATTCGTGGGTAGTGTACCCAGCAAGATGACCAAGCTTCGTGATGATGCCCAGGAGCAGCTCTTCTATGCCGAGGATATCGAAAAGATTGATACCTGTCTGCTGGCCAGCAACGGTGCTGTATATATAATGAGTGATATCTACGGTCCTGCCGACTATACCTCTGTTACATCACCTGCCTACATCAGTAAGACAAACAACATCATCAAGTGGGCTATCTATGACCAGACTTACATGGGTCTGAACTACTACGCCTACCTGAAGGCTATGCAGAGTGAGTTCACATTCTTCCTGCCTTCTGACTCTGCTCTTCTTTATTATTATGATCCCACCAGTATGAAGAGCCGCACACCTCGTGTGATGCAGTTGTCATACAAGAACAAGACATTCCCCATCGAGGCTCGTAACTACAACTACTATGGTCTCTACAACTCTACTGCTGACAACCCCGTAGGTACTATTGGTCGTGCTATTACAGGTCAGGGTGGTACCGTGCAGCAGGGTGAGATTACCAACCGTCTGAAGGATATTCTGGAGAGCCACACCATCGTGCACGACGGAACCAATCCTATCGATGGTGAGGACGAGTACTTCCTCTCTAAGAACGGTAACGCCATCAAGGTGGTTCGCGATGAGAATGGTCATGTAATCAAGGCTATGGGTGGCTTCCAGCTGGAAAATCAGCGTCAGCATATTGAGACAGGGACTATCGGTGTGACCGAGTGTGATGTGACAAAGCCTTTCGAGGGTCTGAAGAACGGACAGACATACGTGATGGACTCTCCCCTGGTGCCCACATTCCGTAGTGTATATAGTATCCTGACCAACGATGATGACCAGAACAGATGGGACGAAGAGGCTTGGGCGAACAATCCCTATGCTGAGTTCTACTACCTCTGTCAGGCTGATGCCTATGATGATATCATCAAGGGTTGCGGTCTGGTAGATGAGCGCTGGTCAAGCAGCGAGCAGAAGTCTGCTATGAAGAAGTTCCACGTATTTGTCAACGACAACGGTCCTGACTACAACGTGCAGTTCTTCAACAACTACCGTTATACTATTTTCGTTCCTACCAACGACGCTGTGCGTGCTGCCATTGCTGCCGGTCTGCCCACATGGGAGCAGATTGAGGAGGACTACAAGGCTCACCGCAAGAAGGAGTGGGATCCCGAAACCAACGACTGGAAGCAGAGCCCCGACTCACGTCCAGACTCTATCGTGTATGAATATACTGACTCTCTGGAGACCACAGAGGACAGCTTGCGTATCGCTACAAAGATCACTTATCTGACCAACTTCATCCGTTACCACTTCGCCGACAACTCTGTGTTTGCCGACAAGTCTCCTTTGGCTGACAATGAGATGGTGACATCAAGCTTCGATAGCGAGCTCGGACTGTTCTGCAAGATACATGTGGATCGCATCCCCAACGGTGATGAGACTGTTCTGCGTGTATGTGACGATCAGACTTACAAGGTGAACCCCAACCAGAAGATGGAGACAGTGGGCGAGAAGAACGTGATTGCACGTGATATGGCTTGCTCTAAGCGCCCTGTGGGTGTCGTGATGACCGGTATCAGCCTGGATGCTTCCAGTGCTGCCGTGATACACCAGATTGATGGCGTACTCAACCACACTGCACTTGTAAATGGCAGATATGACTCCACTTGGGCTACTCCCCAGGCTGCCAAGAAATATCTTAAGAGATACGGTACTATCAAGTAATACACTTTCACTATGAACAAACTTATCAAGCTTATATTGCTTTGGGTGATAGCCATGATGGCTTTGCCCGCAAGTGCACAGCAACGGCGTATCTCCGGTACCGTATCGGATGAGATTGATGTCATCATGGGTGCCAACGTTGTGGAGAAAGACAAGAACAACCGTATTGTCAGCCAGACTGTGACGGATATGAATGGTAACTTCACCATGAATATCAAGGATCCCAACAACACACTGATTATCTCCTTCATGGGTTACAAGAGTTTCTCACAGAAGGTGGGTAGCAAGAATGTGTTCAAGGTAACTCTGCAGGACAATGTGAAGACCATGCAGGAGGTTGTGGTAAAGGGTAAACAGAATGCACCTACCACAGGTCTTGAGATTCCTGCACGTGAGTATGCAGGTGTGGCACAGAAGTTCAGCATGGATGATGTGGCTGGCCTGTCATTCGAGTCTGTTGACCAGGCTCTGCAGGGACAGATTGCCGGTCTGGACATCGTGCCAAACTCTGGTAACCTGGGTTCTGGTACTACCATGCGTCTGCGTGGTACCACCACTATCAATGGTAACGCACAGCCTCTGATTGTTGTGAACGACCACATCTTTGAGTTGCCCGAGGACGCCCAGAACGTCAACTTCGAGACAATGGATAACGAGGAGCAGTTCTCTACACTGTTGAACGTTAACCCCGAGGATATCGAGAGCATCACCATCCTGAAGGATGCTGCTTCTGCTGCCAAGTGGGGTATGAGAGGTTCAAACGGTGTTATCGAGATCAAGCTGCGCCGTGGTCATAAGGGCCCCACCAACGTGGCATTCAACTACAAGTTTGATGGCACATGGCAGCCCGATGGCTACAAGATGCTGAACGGTGACGGTTACACCATGATGCTGAAGGAGGCTTACTACAACCCCAACCAGGTGCCCACAAGCATCACCGAGTTGGACTACAACATGGAGTATCCCTTCATCTACAACCACTACAGCCACAACACCGATTGGGTGGATGCAGTGACAAAGTTCGGTAAGCAGCACAAGTACTATGTGTATCTCTCTGGTGGTGGCGACAAGGCTACATTCCGTATCAGTGCCGGTTATGACAAGAGCACAGGTACCATCATCGGTCAGAAGCTCGACCGTTTCAGCACCACTTCTGCATTGGACTACTACGTGAGTGACCGTATCAAGTTTAGCAGTAACATCAGCTTGACTTTCACCACAAACCACAAGAACTATGGTAACGACATTCTGGCCCGCGCATACAATGCAATGCCTAACATGAGCATCTATGAGTATGACGTGAACGGAAACGTAACTGGTAACTATTTCAACATGCTGCCTTTGGCTGCTACTTACAGCACTAGTAGTACTGACAGACTTCCCCAGAACGGCTATCGCACCTCTTATGAGCTGAGAGACCAGTTCGTGAACGGTAACCCCGTAGCACGTGCCATGAAGGCTTGGTGGAAGCAGAAACAGTACAACCTGACTCCTCAGTTTAGCGTTGAGTACAAGCTCCTGGGTAAGGAGAGCGACCAGCACCGCTTGAACTATGTGGGTGACGTTCAGCTGAACATCTACAACACCAGCAACGACAACTATTGCCCCAGCGAGCTCAAGCCTATGGACTGGGTATGGGGAGGCGACAACAAGGCCGCTCTTACCTCTAATGAGCGTAACGTTGTAAGTAACGATGAGTACAAGTCACTCGAGTTCACCACTCGTCACGACTTGCGTTACTACTCTGCATTCAAGAATAAGGATCACAGCTTGAGCGGCTTGGTTCGTTTCGAGATGGCAACAGGTAGCAGCAGCAGCCAGAATCTGGGTCTGTGGAATGCTCCCGACGGTATCACCGATCCTACAGTGGTAGCTCTTCTTCAGAGTGCCGGTTCTGGCAACAGCGAGTGGAGAAGCCACAGCTTCTACGAGCAGGTTCACTACGCTTACAAGGGTAAGTATAATCTGGATGCCACTCTGCGTACCGATGGTAGCACCAGCTTCGGTGCCGGTCACAAGTATGGCACATTCCCCTCAGTAGGTGCTCGTTGGAACATCAGCGATGAGGGTTTCATGCAGTGGAGTAAGAAATGGCTGAGCATGCTGGCCTTCCGTCCCACATGGGGTATCACTGGTAACACCGGTGGTAGCGGTTCTGACCAGTACAACAAGTACTCAACCAGCGGTTACTATGCAGGTCACCAGGTGATCAAGCCCGAGAACCTGTCTCTGACACAGCTGAAGTGGGAGAAGACCAAGCAGTGGAACTTAGGTTTCAACTTGGGTCTGCTCAACGACCTGTTGAACTTCGAGCTCGAGGTTTACAACAAGAAGACCACCGACCTGCTGATGAACAATCTGCGTATTGCCAGTGCCAATGGTTTCACCAGCCTGTCAAAAGCTAACGTAGGTGTTCTCCGCAACAAGGGTTGGGAGTTGAATGCTTACACATCTAAGTTCGCTAGGGTTGGCAAGTTCTCAATGAAGCTGCGTGGTAACATCGCTCAGAACTTCAATGAGGTAGAGGAAATGGATCCCCTGATTCTGGAGGCTCTGAATGGCGCCGAGACTTATCAGCCTGGCAACCTCTCCTATAACAACCGTGTACAGATCGGCAATGCTCTGGGTTCTATCTACGGCTTGCGCTACAAGGGTGTTTATCGTTATGACTACGACCACAACGGCTACACCACAGCTTCTATCAGCTCTTATGGTTATGCCGAGGTGAACAACACTGGTTATGATGCACAGGGCAACCCCATCAACACTGCAGCTGCAGCTCAGCGTCGTCATGAGAACTTCACTTGTCCTATCGCTTATGATGCTGATGGCAACATGCTGACCGATGCTAAGGGTATTCCCTTGCCAATGTATTACTGCTACAATGAGAGCTACCGCAAGCAGTTCCAGGGTGGTGATGCTATCTATGAGGATGTGAACCACGACGGACAGATTGACCGCTATGATATGGTTTACCTGGGTAACTCTAACCCCAAGTGCAATGGTGGTTTCGGCTTCACATTGTTCTATGGAAGATTCTCTCTGAACACTGGTTTCAACTTCCGTATGGGTAACAAGATCATTAACCTGGCACGTGCCAACTACGAGAGCATGCGCTCTAACACCAACCAGAGCTACGCTACTACATGGCGCTGGCGCAAGAATGGTGATGAGACAACCATTCCTCGTGCTCTGACCAACGTCAACGGTTATGAAAGCTACAACTCTCTGCCCAGCGACCGCTACGTGGAGAATGGTAACTACCTGCGTCTGCAGTATGTGCAGCTGCGTTATGAGTTCAATCCTCAGAAGCTCAAGAAATACGGTATCCGCCAGTTGACTCTGTCAGCTTCTGCCAACAACGTGTGGTGCTGGTCTAAATATACAGGTGTGGATCCTGACGTATCTCCTCAGGGATTCTCTGTATCTACTGATAACAGCAGAACACCGCGTACTAAGTCATTTACATGCAGTGCAAACCTCAGTTTCTAAAATTAAGTTGACATGAAAAGAAAGATTTATATATCACTGTCTTCCTGCCTGCTTGGGGTGTTGGCCTTCACTGCCACATCCTGTGAGGATTGGCTGACTGTTTATCCTCAGAACAAGGTTGTGGAAGAGGAATTCTGGGAGGACAAGAACGACCTTGAGGGTGTTCGCTATGGCGCTTACCATCAGATGGCAAGCACAGTACAGAGGCTGGCAGTGTGGGGAGACCTTCGTTCGGACAGCTACAACCTGAACCGTACCCGTACCTCCGATATGAAAAGTTATGATACCTATAATGAGATCATGAAGGGTATGCCCGACTCCAGTATGACTATATTTGACTGGGGACCAGTATATAACACCATCAACCTCTGTAACAAGGTTCTTGCTCATGGTGAGGAAGTGCTTGAGAAGGACGCTCAGTTCACCACTACCGAGTGGTATCAGATGCGTGCAGAGATGAAGTCTCTCAGAGCATTGAACTACTTCTATCTGCTGCGTGCTTTCAAGGATGTACCTTATACTACTAAGGTTATCAACAAGGACGCCGAAGTGGAGTCTTTCCCACAGACCAATCAGTTGGCTGTTCTTGACTCTATCATCCTCGATTGTGAGAGTGTGAAGGGTCAGGCTCGCAACCGCTTCGTCAGCAACTCTGACTCAAAGGGCTTGATTACCAACTGTGCTATCTTCGCCATGTTGTCTGACATGTACCTTTGGAGAGCTTCATTGCACCAGGGACGTGGCATGCTGGAGGATACTGTGAAGGTTGACACAGGTTATGTGGCTCACACTGTGAATGGTGACTACCAGAAGGCTGCTGACTATGCTGACCTTGCTCTGGCTTCTCTTGCAAAGCAGAATCAGGACCGTTTCTCCAGTTCGTTCAATCCCACTATTGTTGACACTGAGAACTATGGTTTGACCAACTGCGATATGATTGAGAATGATTTCGACGGTGCTTACCAGACAACAGCACCTGCACTCGAGGCTCAGACCCTGATTTTCAGATCTGGCAACAGCATCGAGAGCATGCTCGAGCTGCAGTACTCAAGCGGTGAGCAGGAGAATGGCGTTGCCAACCATCTCTATGGTTACACCAATGGTTCTCACCTTGAGGTGAGCACCGATGCTCTCGGACAGTGCTATGGCGGTTGGGGTAATGCCAAGTATGACTCACGTATGTGGGTAGGTGTACAGAACCTGATCGCTTCCGGTAGCAGCAGTTCCAGCAGCACAGCATTGAGCGGTTACTACTGCATCAAGTGGCAGAGACCCGAAATCAACTGGGAAGGCCAGCAGACCAACCGTGAGATCAAGAATGTGGAAGTTACGACCTACAAGTGGAACAACTGGATTATCTACCGCATGACCGATGTGATGCTCATCAAGGCTGAGGCACTTGCCTGCATAGGTGGTGCTGCCAACAATACAATGGCCAAGAACATCGTGAATGCCATTCACCGTCGTTCTTTCTGTAACTACAACGAGTCTAAGCCCGTTTCTACAGACCTGAACTCTGGTTCTACCAACGGTAACGCTGCCACCAACTCAGACATCGTGCGTATGGTAATGAACGAGCGTCAGATTGAGCTTATCGGTGAGGGCAAGCGCTGGTTTGACCTGGTTCGCTATGCTGAGCGTAATTCTGATTCTGCTGCCGAGGCAGCAGACGAGCGCGAGAGCACCGACGAGCGTCATGTAGGTAATGGCCAGAAGGGTATGATCAAGATGGTGGATACCTTCTTGAGAAATGCCTACTCCAACTATTACACTACTCTGAAGAACAGATTCAAGAACCGCTACGGACTCTATTGCCCCATCTATTATATGGATGTGAAGGCCAGCCATGGCATGTTGCAGCAGAATCCCGTGTGGAACAAGTCTAAGTATGATCAGTAAACCACGAATCTACATACAGTATCATATTGTATAAATTCAAGAGAATTATGGCAAACAAGAAATTAAACAAATACATCGGAACAGTAATCCTGGGAACAGCCATCTTGGCTGTACCCGGATGTTCCGACACATGGGACGACCATTACGAGGTTGGTGATAGCGGCAACGTAGCCACCAAGACTCTGTGGGAGCAGATTACAAGCAACCCAGACTTGAGCCGGTTTGCTGAGATTGCTAAGCGTACAAAGTTCTATCGTGACGAGAAGCATCCTCAAAGCACTTACACCTATGCCGACATCCTCAATGGCGGTCAGGTAAACACCGTATGGGCTCCCGAGAACAGTGCCATCAGTGATGAGGACTATGAGAAGTATCTCCAGATGGCTGAGAATGATGGTTTCAACCTGCAGCAGCAGTTCATGGGCAACCACATCGCTCTGTGGAGACGTATCTATGCTGGTACAGACATTGATACCGTAAAGGTTCTCAATGGCAAGAACATGATCTTCGATAAGGGTCAGGGTACATTCCAGAACGAGGTGATCAACCTGAAGAACATTCCCGCTGTGAATGGTACACTGCACACACTGAAGGGTATCGCAGAGTTCAAGTACAACCTCTACGAGTACATCAAGTTCGGTGGCACTACCAACACATTCCACGATTATCTGGTAGCCAGAGACACCACTTACTTCTCTGCTGGTTCCAGCATCGAGGGTCGTCCCGACGAGAATGGTAATCCCACATACGTTGATAGTGTGTATTTCACTTCAAACCGTATGCTGAGCAGCAGTTGGTATCTGCCCAACACAGGTGCTGACAGTTGGATGATGGCTGAGAGAAGCTTCGGTGAGGGTATCGACCGTGAGGACTCTTCTTACGTGATGGTTATTCCTACCGATGAAGGTTGGACGGCTGCTTACAACAAGTTGAAGCCCTACTACAAGTACTCTACCTCTTATGAGGATAAGACTAAGGGTACTCAGGGTACAACACTTGTGTATAGCGGTCTGAATGCCGACTCTCTGGCAGAGATGAGCATCAACATGGATATCGTTACTCCTCTGGTGTTCAATGTGCACAAGATTGGTAAGGCTGATGGCGACAAGTCAAGCAAGATTTGGGAACTGGAGACCTTCGCTCCCACCAAGGCTGCTTCTGCTGAGTACTATCTCAACTCTGTAGGTGACACTCTGCGCAGCACCGACACATGGGAGAAGACATCTCTCTTCGAGGGTGAGCCTGTGAAGATGAGTAACGGTCTGGCCTACATGTCCAACACCTGGAGCTATCCCACTGAGTTCTACAAGCCCGACGTGGTGGTGGAGATGTCTTACGGCATGTTCTACAACACCTCTAACACCGCTTACTACAAGGCTGGTTCTGGTACCTCTTCTCAGGCATTCAGCAATGAGAACTACTCTGACATCAGCTCTAAGTATGGTAAGGTGAGCAACAATAACTTCTATCTGCTGGAGAATCCCGGCGCTTCTTCTGGTGCTACTGTTGAGGTTGCCCTCTTTGGTAACTATAGCGGTGCATACAGACCCGGTGCAGAGGTGATGAGCGGCAAGTACGACGTTCAGGTTGTTGTGGTTCCTTATTACTACAAGATGATTGCAGATGCAGGCGAAATCGACTCAATGTTCCTGGATTCTATGTATCTTGACTCTGTAGCCAAGAAGAACATGAACAAGTTCAAGACACGTATCCGCTACAACAATGGTGGTTCACGTGACGTGCAGAGCAAGGCTGTCACCAGCTATACCAAGGGCTTGAAGGTGGATACCGTAACTGTTGCCGAGGACTTTGAGTTCCCCTACTCTTATAAGAACCTCCGCTACAGCTATCCCACCATCATCATCCAGAGTGAGGCTTCTGCAAGCGACAGGCGCAAGGGTTACATCTTGCCCATCTGTATCGACCAGATTATTCTGAAGAGTAAAGAGACAGGTAACGTAATTGTTGTTGACCCTAAGGAATAAAATAAGATTATGAAAAATAATTTCAATCATACATTTGTGCACAGAGCTTTGGGCGCAGGTCTGTGCGTGTTGATGCTTTCTGGCATGGGCATTAGCAATGCGTATGCTCAGGCTGAAAGCGGTGACACGATTCTGGTACGCCGTATTGCCAAAGCCAAGAAAGGAAAGCAGTACCCGACCAAGAGCGTAACAGGTAAGATTACCGACAACGCCACTGGCGAGCCCATGGGTGGTGTGCGTGTTCAGGCATTAGGTCTGGAGGCATATTCCGCTCTGACAGAAGAGGACGGAACCTACAAGCTGGATATCCCCACCTTCTCAGATGCTCTGTATGTGTTTGCCGAGGGTTACAACCCCCTGCAGGTGGCTGTGAAGGACGGCAAGGCCGATGCTTCTCTCATCACCACACAGTTCAATAGCTACTATACCGAGGGTACCTCTATCACAGCTCAGCACAAGGCTGTCATCAGTGAGACCAGCGGTATGAGCATCGACGATGACATCGAGCGCAAGCTGGCTGGTGACGTTTATACCACCAAGCGTAATGGTCTGCCCGGTCTGGGTTCGTATATGACCATCCGTGGTGTCAACTCTCTGAACGCCAATACGCAGCCCCTTATCATCCTGGATGGTAACATCATCGATACACAGTATGACCGTACCACTATGCACGAGGGTTTCTACAACAACATCCTCGCTGGTCTTGACCCAGAGAACGTTGAGAGCGTGCAGGTAATCAAGAATGCCACCGCTCTGTATGGTGCCAAGGGTGCCAATGGTGCCATCATCATCACCACCAAGCGTGGTAAGAGCATGGCTACCAAGATTAACGTTCGTCTGTATGGCGGTGTGGAGCTCACACCTAAGAAACTGGATGTTCTGAGCGGTGACCAGTACTCAGCTTACCTGAGTGACATGATCAGCACCATCAAGAACAACACCTCCAGCTCTCTGCGCTCTTACACCTTCCTGGACAAGAGCCCCAGCAACTACTACCGCAAGGTGTTCAGCAACAACACCGACTGGCAGAAGGATATGTACCGTAACGCAATGACCCAGAACTACAAGATCAGTGTGGAGGGTGGTGATGAAATCGGTATGTATGACCTGTCACTGGGTTATGCCAAGAGTGAGAGCACAGGCAAGGGCACCGACATGGATCGTCTGAACCTCCGCTTCAACACCGACATCAAGGTGTTCTCCAAGCTGAGCACAGAGCTGGATATTGCTTACAGCCAGACCAGCTACCATATTATGGATAATGGTTGGAGCGAGGACTACAGCATGCAGAATATCGGTTCTGCCAATGTGCTGGGTCTGATTCAGGCTCCTTTCATCAGCCCCTATGCTTACTATTATGACGAGAATGCCACTGACGCTTATGCATCAGACCGTCTTCGTCTCTCTCGTGAGTATGCAGGCAAGTATGGTGCCTCTGGTGGTACACTCATGCAGAACCCCTTCAACTTCTCCAACTATATCAATACGGGTGCCAATGTCATGAACGAGGCTCTGCGTAACCCCTATTGGATTCTGAAGAATGGTGAGGGCAACAACAAGAACTATGCTCAGAGCACTCAGATCAACCTGAACGTGAAGCCCACCTATCAGGTGACAAAGACCTTCTCTATCAGCGACCGTTTCAACTTCAACCTGAACCGTGGCAACGAGAAGTACTTCCTCCCCGTGAATGGTACCACTCAGTACTATCTGCAGGATCTGGGTTATGTGACCAGTGTTCAGAAGACTTTCTTCTCTAAGGCTACCACCTTGCAGAACGACCTTCGTCTGAACTGGGAGAACACCTATGGCGCTCATCACGTGAATGTGTATGGCGGCTGGCGTTACAACAACTATTCCTACAGCTACAACTACATGCAGGGATACAACAACGAGAACGATAAGCTGCCCATCCTGTCCAAGAACATGAAGTACATCAACTATGGTGGTACTAATGACAACTGGATTGACATGACTTACTACTTCGATGCCAATTACAACTACAAGAACCGCTACTTCGCCGACTTCACAGTCAGTTCTACAGCCAGCAGCCGTTTCGGTGACAACACCAAGGACGGTTTCCAGTTGGGCGGTGTAAGCTGGGGCGTATTCCCCTCACTGCAGTTGGGTTGGGTGATCACCAACGAGCCTTGGTTCAAGACTTCAAAGGGTATCAACTACTTGAAGCTGACAGCCGGTGTGGATCAGAGTGGTAACGACGACCTCGACTACTACGCAGCCCGTACCTATTGGGAGAGCGTGAAGGTGACTCACAATACTGTAGGTCTCTTCCTCAAGAACATTGAGAACAGCACCATCCAGTGGGAGACAACCACCAAGTATAATGTGGGTCTGCAGGGTAGCTTCCTGAACAACCGCTTGCAGGCTGGCCTCGACCTCTACTGGCACAAGACAGACAACCTGCTCGCTCTGCGCGATCTGCCCTACATCTCTGGTATGTCTAACAAGTACTGGTCAAATGAGGGTCAGATGAAGAACAGAGGTGTTGAGGTTAGCGTGAACGCAGCTCTTATCAACAAGAAGGACTGGAAGTGGGAGCTGGGTGCTACACTCGGTCACTACAACAACAAGATTACCGAGTTGCCCACCGGCAAGTCCAACACTATCACTCTGACTGACGTGAATGGCGGCAACAAGCAGGTTATCCACGGCTACACCAGCAGCATCTATGGCGACAACAATGTGCTGACAGCTGTAGGTTATGCAGTAGGCAGCTTCTACGGATGGCGTACCGATGGTATCCTGAGCAGCGATCAGGAGGCCAGCACAGCAGGTGCACAGGGTTACCTGAAGTATCCCACCGGACTGGCTGAGGAGAGCAAGAGGTATTATGACTTCAAGGCTGGTGACGTGAAGTTCGTTGACCAGAATGGTGATGGCGTGATCGATGATGCCGACCGTGTGGTGATTGGCAACCCCAACCCCGACATCTATGGTAACATCTTCACCAGCCTCACTTGGAAGAACCTCCGTCTGGATGCCAACTTCAAGTATAGCGTGGGTAACGACATCTACAACTACCAGCGTTCTGAGTTGGAGGGCTTGAACACTACTTACAACCAGACAACAGCCGCTCTGCGTCGCTGGACCTATGAGGGTCAGGTGACCGATATGCCTCGCGCATGCTATACCTATAGCGATGACTGGCGTAACAACGAGCGTATGTCTGACCGTTGGATTGAGGACGGCAGCTACCTGAAGCTGAAGAACCTGCGTCTGACCTATAAGATTCCTTACAGCAACAGCTGGCTGCTGGGTCTGAAGGTTTGGGGTGAGGCCAACAACGTGTTCACTCTGACCAAGTATCTGGGCACAGATCCCGAGATGAGCTGCCGCAACGGCGTGCTGTATCAGGGTATTGACACAGGCTTGATTCCCAACGGACGTAGCTTCAACGTAGGTGTTTCTATCAACTTGTAATCAAAGAGTCAAAGGATATAAGATTATGAAAACAAAATCTATTATAAGCCTGCTTGTCTTCTGCATGACTTTGGGCATGCTTACCACCTCATGCGAGGACATGCTTACGCCCGACAGCGAGCGCCATTCCTACAAGGTGGCAGGCGATACGCTGTACTCTTACTGGGGCATTGTGAAGTCTCTGCAGAACATTGCAGAGCGCTACGTGATACTCAATGAGTGCCGTTCCGACCTCGTGGAGGGTACCAGCCATGTGAGTGATACCATCGCCGCCATTCTGAACTTCGGTCAGAATGGCTACGAGGACAAGTATGAGGATGGTGCATGCAAATATCTGCGCATCAGCGATTACTATCATGTAATCAACAGCTGTAACGCTTATATTGCCATGTGCGACACCTTCCGCACTACCGGCACTGACCGCAAGTATATGATTCGTGAGTACTCTCAGGTACAGGCTATCCGTGCTTGGGTGTATATGCAGCTGGTTTACGCTTATGGCGAGGTTCCTTTCTATACGGAACCTCTCCTCACCACCGACGCTATCAACAAGATGGCCAACAACCCCAACCGTCAGATGGCCAATGCAGGCAATCTGGTGGACCTCCTGGGCAAGGACCTCATCTCTATGGAGTATGTTGAGCGTCGTTATGGTTATCCCTTCTATCAGGACTATGGTGATGGTGCCAACTTCGTTTGCCACAGCTCCAGAGTGATGTTCCCTGTGAGCCTTGTGCTGGGTGACCTCTATCTGATGAAGGGCGACAAGGCGTCTTGCCGTGAGGCTGCCCGCCATTACTTTGAGTTCTTCAACACCAAGAATGGCGGCCCCATGCTCACCACAATCTATAGCACAGCCAATGTGATGGAAGGTATGGATGAGCCCGAATACGAATTTTCTACTTCTGATGCTTTCAATGGCACGGGTCAGTTCGACAAGTATTCCGAGGCTATCACCTGTATTCCCAGTAATAAGGGTAAGCTGGATGGCAATGTGAATACCGACATCAGCCGACTGTTCGGTTTCGAGCCTCAGACCTCTACAAACGGTGCTGGCGATGACGAGTTTTCTTACGTGTCACTCACTAAGAACTTCGAGCGTCAGCTGGTGGCCAGCCGTGGCTATGAGGCTCTGTGTGACTCTCAGAAGTATGAGATCTACATTGGTGACAACAACAACCCCTTCCTCTCGCTTGAGGTAATGCCAGGTGTGGGTGATGCCCGTCGCTCATGGACCATGAATCCCAGCACAGGCAGGCCTTATGTAGGCTATCTGGGTGAGGACAGAGTGTATGGTAAGTTTGTGAGCAAGCAGAATCCTTTTGGCGGTTTCTCAACAGTTTATCCTGTCGTTTATCGTCGTTCTATGGTTTGGCTGCACTTTGCCGAGGCACTCAACCGTGCCGGCTATCCCAGCTATGCTTTTGCTATCCTGAAGAACGGTCTTTGTCAGAACGACTACTGGTATCCCGAGGAGACTGACTACGAGCCCACTGAGGTTCACTATCGCTGGATCAATACCAACGACACTCTGGATGTGGATACTATCCCCGTACAGAACGGCGAGGATCTTTTCATCCCTGCCGAGGAACTGAAGAACAAGGTGTATGACACCTACTTGGCTCTGGGTCTTGATTCTGCTGATGTTAAGGGTTGTGGTATCGTTGATTCATTTGTGGTCAGCCGCAAGAACTACAGCGCATTCTACGACAAGACCTGCTACTATCTCGACCTGCGTGAGCTTGAGAAGGCCAAGACGGAGCCTTTCCTCGACTTCGACGCATTCTATCTTGAGGGATATAGGTCTTCGGTTGGTATTCCTTATAAGACCTCTATGTTCCAGCGTGGATTGAATAGGACTTCTTATCCCAAAGCCAGCATCTCTGACTTCTACCTCACAGTGGGTATCCACCAGTTGGGTTGCGGATTTGTTCGTTACGACGAGCGTGCCCAGAGCGGTAAGGAGAGCGTATATAACTATGTTGACCAGGTGGCAAAGAAGATCAAGGAGAACCACGGAATCACAGTCACCAAGGAGGATATCTATGGTGATGACGAGCGTATTCGCGAGTATGTGATTGAGGCCGTAGAGGATCTTATCATTGATGAGGGTGCTCTGGAGCTTGCCTTCGAGGGCAGCCGCTTCTCAGACCTCGCCCGTGTGGCTATCCGCCGTAACGATCCCACCTTCCTGGCCAAGCGTGTAGCTAAGCGCGGTGGCGATATGGATATGGGTCTGTACAACTTCCTGAGCCGTTCTTCCAAGAACTGGTATCTGCCTTTCCCCACAGAGTAAGTTGACACAGCCGTTTCTCCCGCATTCCTTGCGGATGCATCGGGGAGCATAGATAAAGGGAGCCTTCTGGAGGAGTCAAAGACCTCCAGGAGGCTCCCTTCTTTATTGTATGCCCAATGCTGACGACTTCATCTTGGCAGCGCCAAACAGAAGATGCCTCCACTCCAGAGGGGGGCAGGAGTGTCAACGGAAGCAGTACAATTCCAAGGCAAGTGCCAACAGATTCAGCATGACTTCTACTTCACTGTCCATTGATTCAGTTTATGAAGAGAAAAGGTTTCCAGTGAAATCAGGAAAAGACACACTCGGGTAATACGAAAAAACGAAGCAAGGATACTTTGCAAAGTAATACTGGATACTTGGCAATTTATCCTTGGATACATTGCAAAGTATCGTTGGATACTTTTTCGGGGTAGTTTCCTGCTCTCCGACTCTGTCCTTTCCTGATTTCACTGGGTCTGGAATAGACAGACATCTTCACCCTAGAGAGGGGGCAGGAACGCCAACTGAAGCCGTGCAATTCCTAGGCAAGTGACAACTGATTCAGTATGACTTCTACTTCACTGTTCACTGATTCAGTTTATGAAGAGGAAAAGTGCATAGTGAAGCAGGAAAAGTCAGACAGACTACAGACACGGGGAAAATTCCCTATAGGCACGGGAAAATTCCCTTATAAGGGAATTTAAATTGTCTTATAGGACAATTCAAATTGTCTTATAAGACATTTCAAATTGTCCTATAAGACAATTTTTACGGGGTTAGGGGCGTGTCTTTACCTCTCGTTCACACATTACAAATGGCATTTTGGCTTTTGGGGATGCAAAAGTGAGAGGGGCAGAGGGGGAAAGTCCTGCGATTTTTGTATCTTTGTATGCTGGCAGGCACACACGTGTGTACCATCGTAGCGAAAGCAAACAAACTATTAACATTTAAGATATGAACATGCTTACAGTTTCATTCCGTAAACTCTTCTGTGCGGCATTCATTGCTGCCAGTGCATCGTCCCTTTATGCCGGAACACCTTCCGCACCGTTCTCCGCTCCCGATGCCGAGGGTACCTATCAGCCCACCGAGAGTAATCTGAAGGCACGTGCCGCTTTCTCTGAGCACCGCTTGGGCATCTTCCTCCATTGGGGCATCTACAGTATGTTTGGCCAGGGAGAGCATTATATGTCCAATGCCGGCATCAACCGCGACGAATATGCCAAGGCTGCCCATGGATTCTTCCCTTCGCGCTTCAATGCCAAGGAGTGGGTGACGGCTTTCAAGCAGGCTGGTGCCAAGTATATCTGCTTCACCACGCGCCATCATGACGGCTTCTCGATGTTTGCCACCAAGCAGTCAGACTATAATATAGTAGATGGCACCCCTTTCCGCCGCGATGTGCTGCGCGAACTCACCGACGAGTGCCGTCGCCAGGGAATTGCCGTTCACTTCTATTATTCCCATATCGACTGGACACGCGACGACTATCCTGCCGGACGTGTCGGACGCAACACAGGAAAGGACCCCAAGAAGGCCGACTGGCCCTCCTATTTCAAGTTCATGAACGCCCAGTTGACAGAGCTTGTGAAGAATTACGACCCCGATGCCATCTGGTTTGATGGCATGTGGGACCACGACGGCGACTCCAAACCATTTGACTGGCAGCTTGACGAGCAGTATGCTCTGCTTCACAGCCTCAAACCCAGTCTCCTTGTTGGCAACAATCATCACCAGAAGCCCATTCCCGGTGAGGATATGCAGTTCTTCGAACGTGACCTGCCTGGTGAGAATACAGCAGGAATGAGCGGTCAGTCTATTGGCACGCTCCCCCTGGAAACCTGCCAGACGATGAACGGCATGTGGGGTTATAAAGTGACAGACCAGAATTACAAGAGCGTTTCAGAACTCATCCGTCTGCTCGTGGGTG
>SAMEA104315421__coassemble_483_pt1 | contig 99675 bp, 71 predicted proteins | sample SAMEA104315421__metabat2_low_PE_030 | metagenome-assembled genome bin SAMEA104315421 (sample SAMEA104315421) | gut metagenome | biome: Monkey gut; feature: monkey-associated habitat; material: faeces | place: China | collected 2013
AAGAAAGTGGAACGCAGAGTGGCAAGCAACGAGAAGAAAATAGAAAAGACTTCAAGTAAACTGCCAAAGAAGGTTGAATAATATAGAATACTTGCTGACGAGATTAAGGGCGTTTGGTGAGGAAAAAGAAAACAACAAAGAATAACCCACAGCAGCAAAAGTCGTGCAGAAAATGTGGGTATTTTCACAAAAGTCGTCCATATAATGTGCATAGACAGCAGAAAGTCGTCCATAAAAGTGCAGGCTGCGTACGAAAAGGAAGCTGGTTTACCGGGCTGTTTCAGTTGGGTGGTACTGCTGTATCAGCCAAGTGAAACTACAGTTTTTCCCTGCTGGTACTGCAGTATCACTTGCATGGCACAAGCAGTGGTACTGGCTTCTGCTGATTATCAAGCAGTTTGACCGAATCAAGGCAGTCTGCTCCGTTGGATGGAGAGGAATGGAATGGGGATGCTCACAGCGAAGTCGGACTTTTGCCGAAAGAACTTCTTTTTGTGAAGGAAAAAGAGAGGTGGGAGGCTCGTAAATGCCTTGCACTTTTTCCGTACAAAACTCTCTGGCCAAAGAAGAATGATACATCGATGCTCATGGCGAAGTGTGACTGCCGCCGAAAAGGGCTTTCCTTGCGGACAAGAGAGAGGGAAAGAGGATTCGGAATGACTTGCACCTGCCTGACGAGGAACATCAATCTATGGGAAGAAAAGCGGAGAAGCAGGCGGAGGATTTGGCTATGTGGCACTTTTGGGCTAACTTTGTGGAAGTAACCATACATGCAAATTAACCAACAGATGATGAAAATGAAGATGCTGATGACTGCTGCCCTGATGATGACAGCAGCAGCGGCCTGTGCGGGCGACAATGTGCTCCCCTCATGGGCATTGGGCGGATTTGTGCGCCCACAGGGGGTGAACCCGCTGGTGAACCCCATAGCCGACAGCCGTTTCTTGTGTCCCATGACAGGCGAAAGCGTGAAATGGGAGTGTGCCGACACCTTCAACCCCGCCGCTGTGGTGCGTGACGGGCAGGTGTGTGTGCTCTATCGCGCCGAGGACAATCCCGATGCACGACTGGGCCACCGCACCTCGCGCATCGGTCTGGTGACCTCGAAGGACGGACTGAGGGTGGATAGCCGTGCGGCAGAGCCGGTGATGTTTCCCGACACAAGCCTCATCTCGCGACACTTCGAGTGGGAGGGCGGCACCGAGGACCCTCGCGTGGTGGAAGCCGAAGTGGATGGCCGGCCGCTCTATGTGATGACCTACACGGCATGGAACCGCTACAAGTTCCGCCTGAGCATAGCCACCAGCCGCGATCTGCACCACTGGACGCACCACGGACCGGCTTTCCGCCTGCCGCTCAACGGACTCTTCTCCGACCTCGCATGCAAGTCGGGTTCCATAGTGACCGAGGTGCGCGACGGCCGGCTGCAGGCTGCCAAGGTGAAGATAAACGGCGAAGAGAAGTATCTGATGTACTGGGGCGAAGAATGGGTGTGTGCTGCCACATCGGATGACCTCGTCAACTGGACGGTCATCACGGAGCCCGACGGCACACTCAAGTATCTGGCACGCCCGCGCAAAGGGTATTTTGACAGCCGGCTGACCGAGTGCGGACCACCAGCCGTGAAGACTGCCGACGGCATCATACTGCTCTACAACGGCAAGAACAGGGGCGGAAAGGACGGCGACGAGAACTATCCATCGGGCACTTATGCCGCCGGGCAGATGCTCTTCAGCAACGACAATCCCCTGCAACTGCTCACCCGACTGGACAAGCCATTCTTCCGTCCCATGGCAGACTTCGAGAAGAGCGGACAATACAAGGACGGTACGGTGTTTGTAGAAGGGCTGGTGTATCACCAGTCACGCTGGCTGCTCTATTACGGTTGCGCCGACTCCTTTGTGGGTGTAGCGGTGTGCGACCCCTCCTCCACTCCGCACGAAGGCGACCCCATCAACCTCAAACCTGCCCGTTGACCTTTCTTTGGCCTCAAGCCCAAAAGCCAAAGAGGCACAAGACAACATACCAGACACCCCGCCCATCGACTCTCACACAGGAGCGACGAGCGGGGCGTCTGGCCTTCTGCTCCATCAGCCAAACGCCATGCCACCTATCTTCCTCTGCAGGAAAACGTGCAAGTGGCCGGCGTAATAGATGGGGATATTATATAAGGTAAAGGGGTCGCCGCCCGAGCGCGCTATGGTGTCGGATGTCATAGGGCCGTTCCAAAGGCGAAGGGCAACCTTCTCCTTGGACTCCTCCATGAACTGATGCAGGGAACGCAAGCGGGTGTTGACACCTGTCTTCACCTCTATCGGTATCAGATGAGCCCTGAATCTGATGAGGAAATCCACCTCTGCCTGAGAGTTCTTGGCATCGCGTACCCAGAACATACGCTTCTCACCGAAGGCCAACGAGGCACCCAGGAGTTCCTGCCCTACCACATGCTCGGCTATGTCACCATTCCACAACTCATCGGCATCATTGCTGAAGAGCAGTTCCTCCTGCATCCCCACCACATAATTGACCATACCAGTGTCGAGCCACAGCAGTTTGGGACTCTTGCGCAAGTCAGGTAGGATGGGAAAGGAGGCTGTCACCTGAGGATAGACAAGCTCGAGCAACAGAGTCTTCTCCAGCGTGCGGAAAGCATTGCCCGCATCTGCCGCCTTGAAGTCAGAGTTGGTGAACTTGGCAAACTGTATTCTGTGGCCGGCAAAAGCCCACCCATAGTTGAGGATATAACGTATGGCATCCTGCTCCTTGGGCTTGCTTGCATACTTCTCCACATCGTCCCTGTAGCCCGAAAGCAGCGAATTGAACACATCGCCAATCCTCACATAATCGCCGTACTGGGCAAAGCAGGAGACCACTTCGGGCAGGCCGCCCACTATCATATACTTCTTGAAGAGACCCAACGTGTATGTGTGCAAGGAAGCGGGCACGCTGAAGTCCTCCACCTGCCGCGCCAATTCGTCCATGCCCAAAGCCATCAGAAACTCTACAAACGTGCAGGGGTGCAGGGCCATATACTCCACCCGTCCCACGGGGAAAGAGATATGTCTGCCCATCAGACTCTCGAGCAGAGAACCTGCTGCAATGACATACAGGTCGGGGCGCTTCTCATAGAAGTAGCGCAGAGACTGCACAGCCTTGGGCTCACACTGTATCTCGTCGATGAATATCAGCGTGCGCCTGGTGCTGTCCTGCGGGACGTTTGCCTTGAAGAAGATGGCTGCCAGCAGGTCCTCAAACGAGTTGTCGTACGAGAAGAGTTCGGCATTCTCCTTTTCCTCAAGGTTGAGACTGATGAAGGTGTCAAATTCCTGGGCGAAGAGGCGCACCAGAGTGGTCTTGCCAACCTGTCTGGCTCCCCGCAGAACCAAGGGCTTCCGCCCTTCCTTGGCCGCCCACTGGCGCAAGTACTTGATAGAAGTTCGGCTAAACATACGCAAGCGATTTGTTTTCAAGCACAAAGATACAACGTTTTGTCCATTTCCAAACCATTTTCTGGCCAAATCTTAATCAAATCCAAACCATATTCACCTCGTTTTCCAACCAAATCCAAACCATATCCTGACAAAATCCTGAGCAAAACCAAACCAAATGCGAAGGGAAACGTGGTCATTTCCAAACCAAGAGGCGGGATTGCGGGGCAGGAGCGTCAAGCGGCCTCAGGGAAAAAGGGAAGGAAAAAGGGCGTGCCGAACAAGCAGCACGCCCTTTCCCTTGTGTTACCTCAGTTCGGGATAACAAAACGTCTTCTTCACTAAATGCAGTGTGAATATTCCTCTTCCCCACGCCTTTAGGAATGAGTTACAACAGAGGAATGAAATGAGTTGTTTTGCCCTTAGAATAGTGACAGTTGTTTGGTGTCTTCGATGCAGTATCCCTGCAATGCCTTTGGCTTGTTGCCAAAGAAACAATATGCTCCCAAAGCAGAAATAAGGTTCATAATGAAATTGCTTACAGACCTATGGCGTGAGTGTACAATCTGTGCCGTATTCTTCAGCATGTCGTTGATGGTTTCTATGATGTATCTCTTGCGCAACATCATTCTGTCATAGAACGGTATCAGCTTGTTTTTTATGTTTACGCGCAATCCTGTCACCAGCTGTATTCCATCCTCAAAGAGAAAGTCAAACAGCCTCTGAGATATGTAGCCCTTGTCTGCGAACAGCTTGCCGTACAGTCGTTTAGTAAGAACCTTGAATACTTTCAGTTCCTTGTCGCTGACATTTGCGCCTGTAAGAACAAAGGCTATAATCTCGCCTCTGTCATTACATGCATGATGTAGTTTGAAGCCGTGACACCAGCCCATTGTCCCTTTCCCATCAGTGTCGATTCCCTTGAATACTTTATCCAAAATCGTCGTACATTTGCACAGTTCAATATCATTGAATAAATTTATCTTCAAATATCAGGTATCACAAGCATGGAATAAAGCAAAGAATCATAAGGTAAAAACCGTTAATGACGTTCGGTCCCCTTCTGTTATGTTGCGAGGTTTGCCGAACTGTTGTTCAAGATCCTCACCGAGTTCGTTTATGTTCATGCCTTTCGGTAATTTAACTGTCTAATTCTGTCGTTGAGCGTTGACAACTTGCTTATCAGTTCCTCAAAAGAAGGCACCTGTCCAAAAATCATGTGCTCACACATGAACTTGTAGTCGTCTTGCCATAGTCTTGCTATATCTTCGTTGGGCACGATACATAATGTGGCAGGATATAGCTCATCATAGTTGAAGCCCTTAAGTCCGATGAACTTTCTGCGATGTTCAAGTACCGCCTTATACAGGGCTTCGTTGTGGATTGCACGGTCAGCAATTTTGTTTTCAGAATCCATCATCATTGCCAAATCATATATATGGCGAGACATACGCTCCACTCTGACCTCGTTCTTCCTGAACTCTTCATGCAGCAGGAAAACCTTTTCAAGGAAAGTACGCTCGGGAATGACAGCATTCACCTCGAATGGCTCTTCTGCAAATGGTGCTTTGCTGAAATGTGCGTCAATAGCAGCGTTTATAGTTTTTTTCTCAATCGGCTCCATCATTGACCTGCCGCTGATTTCTATCTTTACCGTATTCTTTATATATGGTGATACTTCATACAAACTATGATAAGTTATAGTTATTACCTCTGGGTCAGTTGTCGTAATTGGTGTGATTACAACATCCACAGAAAAAGCATCTGTTCGTACATCCAAATCCACTAAAGCATTCTTCACATCGTACTGCATCTTCTCTCTTACAAAAGAACAGGCTGCGCGACGTAGTCTGTCACTGATTTGAGTCTTCGACAATTCACCGCTAAAGCCAAGAAATTCTCTGCTAAGTGCAATATCCACGTCTTCCGAGAATCTGGCTATCAAGTTCCAGCATTTGCTGAGACTTGTACCTCCCTTGAAAGCAATATGCTCTGCATACGGCAAAGTATGCAGGGCTTTCAACACTTGCGTTACCCACCAGTCCTTCTCAATGCTTGACGGCGGCAATCCTGTCTGCAATGCCACGGTATTGATAGCTTCACGTTGTCTATCTTCTGGTATGTCTATGAATTTCATCGTGCAATTAGTATTTTGCGCACCCATGCAGGGGCAAGTTTTATATCATGGTTGAAATCGTTTTCGTTTACATTCTTTGCGTGCTCGACAAGCACGTTGCGTTCCTCGTCGGTTATTTTGTTCTCGCCTATGGCGCGCATGGCTGTTACAACAAGCATCATCAGCTCTGATTTATAGGCAAAGTTCTTGCCCGAAGAAGAATGCTTGAACAGGATGCCGCGCCCGTTTCCTATCTTTATCCTACGTGGTGCGCCGTTGGTCAGGAACACGACATTCATGGGCATCTGCGTGGACAATCCGAGACGATTCAAAGCATATGCTCCCATCGGTACAATCTTCGCCTTGTCTCGCTTGGCTATAGCCTGGGCAATGTCTTCAACAGACGGATAGATGATGCCAAGCCCATATTCCTTGTCCTCTTTGGGGTAATAATAGATACCATGAGCCAGCCGCACCAGCATTCCGTCGGTGTACATCCGATGGAATGTTGACTTCACGGCTGATGGTGTCCCGCAGTCTGCATAGTCTTGCTGGAAGACTATCGAACCACGCCCTTTTCCTCTAAGCCTCATTTCTATCTTATTTACAGTACTTTGGCTTGATGTCTGCACCATATTTTTGAAACCTTTTTATTATATTTTTGGTTCTTGTTCATCTGCAAAGGTATAGTATTTTCTTCTAAACGCCAACGTTTTTACCCATTTCCAAACCATTTTCCAACCAAATCTTAATCAAATCCAAACCATATTCACCTCATTTCCCGACCAAATCCAAACCATATTCAGGCAAAATTCTGAGCAAATCCAAACCAAATGCAGAGGGAAACGCAGTCATTTCCAAACCAAGAGGCAGGATTGCGGGGCAGGAACACCAAGCGGGCTCGGGGGAAAGGGGATGAAAAAGGGCGTGCCGACCAAGCAGCACGCCCTTTCCCTCGTGTTGTGTTCCAGTCCTGCACGGAAACCTGACAGACAGGGGCAGGACAGAGGAGAGACATTACTTCACGAGCACCTTCTTGCCATCGTGGATGTAGATTCCACGCTGGGGACGGGCTACAGGCTGTCCCTGCAGATTGTACCATACACTGGAGGTGGCAGTCTGCTCGCCGGTGGGAGTGAAGATGGCTGTCTGGTCGAGTGCAACCTGTCGCTCGGCACTCCACTTGCTGGGACCGAGGTCGGTCAGCGCCCTTACGCTCACGAAGTACTTGCTGGTGCTGGTGAGACCAGTGAAGGTGTAGTGAGGTTCGGTGGTGGTGTAAGTGGTGGTGGTGATGGCATTGCGCTTGACAGAACGCTTTCCGCCAGCCATGGGGATGCTCTGCTTGCCGCTGTCCTCATCATCGTCATCGATACCGAGCTGCTCCGAAGAGAAGACACCGTCATACACCTCGAAGCGGGATATATAGCATACGGTAGAGGGTGAGAGCTGAACCTGATAGGCTTCCTCTATGCTGGGAGTGGTGAAGATAAGCGTCTGTGCGCCATCTGCATTGTAAGAACCCTGCATGTTGCCACTCTTGAGGAGTATGCTCACCGAGCCTGTCATCTTGTTGCTGCTGCCAAAGGGAGTGAGGGTAAACACAATGGTAAGGCCGTCGGCAAGCGGTGTGTCGAGCATGGGAGTGGTGAGTTCGCCCATGTTGCTGCCCTGCCCCATCTTGAGATAATTGGATGAGGTGAAGAGGCGGGAGCCTGTCCAGCCGGGCTTGGCGGTGTATTTGTCCAGCTTGTTGGCTATGCTACTGAGGCTGGTGCTCTTGCTCCAGCACTTGGCAAAGTCCTCGCGGAGCACACATGCCTGCTCGGGGTTGGCATAGGGAGCCGGCCTCTCACGCAGAGACACCTCATAGGAAGTGGCACCCTCAACAGCATTCCAGCCTATGGAGAAGGAGCTGGAGGTGATGTCGGTGGCTGCAGCGTTGAGCACAGGAGTAGGCAGAGTGCCACGCATGCAGGCGAAAGAGATGTGGCCACGTGCTTCATCCTCGGCTATCTCTGTGAGCGGCTTGCCCATGAAGGAGTAGTCATTGGGGCCGGCGTTATACACAGTGGCAGCCGGCGAAGTGACGTCGGTGAGCGATGTCTTGCGCGATGTGCCGGGCCAAGGGTCGCCTGCGTGTGTGCCCAAAGTGAGCAGTCCGTCAGCAGGGATAATGGTCATGCGCTGGTGGTCGGCAATGGTGTTGACACTGTTGGCCCGCCATGCATACTCGTCATAATCCACATGCACCACCAGGAGTCCATGCCCGTCCTGACCGCCATCCCAGCCCTTCTGCTGGCGGTTCTCCAGCAGGTAGAACTCGTTGGGGGCATAGTCATTGTAGAGCACATAGGCTTCGGGCTCGTCCTCCAACGGTTTCATGGCCTGCACATAGGTGGCCTTGTTGATTTCCACAGGCTCGAGCCAACCGCTCACCCAACGCTCGTAAGCGGTGTAGGCACTGGGTGTGCGGGAGTCATTATTGTAAGAGCCCGAGCACATCACGTCCCAATGTCCCATGCCGAAGTTGTCTCCGCTGGTGTCGTAATGGTCCATGATGCCCATGCAGTGGGTAAACTCGTGGCAGGCAGTGCCTATACCGTCCATCTGCTTGCCTTCGGTTCCGCGCAGCTCGCAGCTGCAGGCGTAGGTGCCTATACCTGTGCCGTCGAGCTTGAGCCCCTGATAGGCAATGGTATGCTCGTGAGGCCAGATGCACTCATCGGGTGCTCCGAAGTTCTGGCCATATCCGGCATAGACGAAGAATATCTGATCTACCCAGCCGTCGCCGTCCCAGTCGTACCGGGAGAAATCCACCTGTGCATCCACAGCCAGGCAGGCATCCCTGACCATCTCATGTACATACACATCCTTGCTTCCGTTCTGGTCGGCACCATAATATCCATGGGGCTTTCTGAGGGTAATGGGACCAACCACATCAAACTGGAGGTCAAACTGCCCATAGCTCTGGCTGTAGAAGTAGTCGTGTACAGACCCGGTCATGCCACCCTGATTGTAGCCCACCTTGTTGAAGAAGTCATTGTAGGTGGACTGTGGATTGCTTACCGACATGGCGAGGTCGGAGAAGTTGACCAGTATGACCAGTCCGCGCTTCTGCCCCTGATAGACAGAGTTGGCCTTGTGTGACTTGGCACGCAAAGCATTACTGCCGGCTCCCTGCCATGTGTCTGCCTGCCGGGTGAGTGCCAGCAGTTCTCCCCCACGAGCCTTCTGGAGTCGTGCGGTCTGTCTCTCACGGGCCTCCTGCATACGTTCTGTCCACACCTCACGCACCTCGCGCAGGGTGGACAAGCGATAGCGACCGCCATCCTGAGGTATTGCCACCCGTCCGTCATCCAGACGGAAGAAGTGCAAATGTTCATCACCCTGCAGGGTGGCCTCTACCTTGGTACCGTCGGCCAGAGTCACTGTGCGGCGCACAGGCTTGGCAGGAACGGCCAACAATTCAGCCGGCGCAACGAGCAGCGCCGTCATCATGACTGCCTTCACGGCAAGTCGTCTGAATCTCTCTCTCATATTATATATATACTGTCTTATATTGTCTGTCGGGGCACAAAGTTACGGCTATAGAACCACATAAACGACACTTTCGACTGCCAAAGTGAGCGAATGGAAGCAAAATGTTGCCCCACATGCCCATATAGTGCAAATATGTAAGCAGCCAGAGGCATACCCATTGCATGGGGAAAGCCTTCACCGTGGCAGCGCATGTGCCATCACACAAAACGAAGAAGGGGACAAGACTCATTGGCCTTGCCCCCTCCTTGGGTTTTATATCACGCCTTTGCGGGCGCTTTGGTTCGAATGCTTACTCGCCCAGGAAGAACTGAGGAGCTGCACTTGTCTTGACAGCCTTCAGGTGAGAAGCCTTTGCCTTGCTCTTGACGCTGTAGCAAGTCCAGGGGAAAGCCACATTGAATCTCTTCTTCACACTGCGCAGAACGCTGGTGTTGTGATGCTTCTTGGCAGCCTTCTTCACAGTAGCTGTTTCGTCGAAGTTCAGCTTGATGGTCTCCACGCCAGGATCATAGCCTCTTCCGTCACCCAGGTTGTAGAACAGGTTGGAACTGATGGTCTTTGTCTCAGGGTCATACACGCTGGGGAAGCTCGGACGATACTTCTCACCCATCAGAGTAGGAACGTCTGCCACATAGAGGGTCAAGCCATCCTTGGAATAACCTGTGAACTGCTGGGGGATACGTACGATATTGTCAGCGTCGATGCTGAACTTGATGGTCACATCATTCAACGCATGCAGGATGCAGTACTGGGTGGGATCGTCATCACGCTGCTGCAGCTCAAGGCCGGCATCAACGTTGGGACTTCCATCCTTGTTGGCAAAGAAGATAGTGTAAGTCCAATCGGCAGTACCCACCTTGCTGTAGTGAACATTGCTCAACACCTCGTCAGCTGTTCCGAACTCCTTCTCACCGGTCTCGTCGGTGAAGGTGATGTTCAGAGTTATCACAGTCTTGGTGTATTTGGACTTACCCATGTTGATCTTGGCAAATACGTTCTGGCCCATAGCCTTCACGCCAATCTCCTGCAGCTCGTAGCCCTCGGGTACCATGATATTGCCATCCTTCACAGTGAAGATCAGGTTGTAATCCTCTGCGTAGGGAGACTGTATCGTGTAAGCAGTACCGTACTGGGCAGCGAATGTGCTGTCACAATCATCGGTCTTGTTTGTGCAAATACCCTTGTAGAGAGTCTTCTCTGACTCTGTGCCCAACTGCTCAGAAGTGAACACGCCATTATAAACTTCCTCCCATTCGAAATCCTCGTTCAGGTCAGCCTTGTGGGCAGGCTTGTAACCGGGGAAGTAGAACACCAGAGACTTGTCGCGGAAATCATAACCACCCTTGACAGCTGAGTAAAGCATGCAACCGAGGTTAATCTCAGCAGGCACCTTCTCACCAGACTTGAACTCTGTGTCAACACCAGTGGTGGGGGCAGCCTGCCAGCTCACAACCTTACTGTCCTTCCATTGGTCCTCTGTTCCAAGAGAAGCGAAGATAGAAGGATGGCAATAAGAAAGCTCACCAATTGTGGCATCAGGCACCACAGCTGTGTAGTAGCGGTCGAACACCACCAGGTCTTCACCCTGAATCTCTTCAACAGACTTGTAAGACTCACCCTTCTGGAGAATACGGAATGTAAACCACTCGCTTACATCAGCAGCCTCTTTCTCGGTAATAAGACCGCCCACGAAAGGAAGAGTCTGTCCCTGATAGAGGAGGGTGCAAGAAAGAAGAGGAGACTTCACACGGAAACATGTGTGGTCATCGTCACGGATGAAGAACTCGGGCTCACCCTTCAGGTCAGTGAATGAGCCGAAGAACTCAGGAAGAACATTGTCAATATAAGTACCCTTGCCCAGAGAAACCCACTTCACACGAGTCACGCTGTAGTTGAAGAGCACAGCCTGAGAGTAACTTGACACGAGCTTCTTGTCGGTCACCGTCAACTGCAGAGAATAGGGAGTACCAATCTTTGCGTCAGGGAAGGAGATAGTGGCAGTAGCCAAAGAATCGCCATCAGCAAAATGGAAATCGGTAACAGTGAACACACTGTCGTCATTGACAGTCACCTCGGGGGTCACTACCAGTTCGCCCTTGGTATTCTTACGCTTCAAAGTAACGGTGGCAGTTTTGGGGTCTGTGGGATCCAACTCATCTGTCACAGAGGTCTTGCCTACGAACGAAACGTCCTCGAAGCCTTCTGCTGCATCCCAAGATCCTGGCTTCCAGTCATCGCTGACGGTGTCGCAAGCAACGAATACCAAGGCAGAGCAAAGGACAAGCCCAAGTTTCTTTATTGTTTTCATAATCTATTTAATTCACTAATAAGTTATACACGAAGATGATTACTTAGCTACAGGAACGTAGAGATTGCTGGGATCGGGGTTCATGTAGTCCGCCAGAGCGTGGTTCTGAGAACCCTCGCTATAAGGAATAGTCCAAACCATCCATGCAGGACGACCTTCGGTCTTGAAGTTCTCTGTAGCATCCCAGTTGGCGCTGGTGGTACGGTCAACACTCTTGTTCAGACGCTTGTAGTCGAAGAAGGTGATACCCTCACCGAAGAACTCGATACGCTTCTGCAGGAATACTTCCTCGGCCATATCCTCGGGAGTAGAAGCCTTGCAGCTGTAGTTGGGATTACGAGTTGACATCACCTGTGAGAGGATAGTCTTGGAGGTCTTCACGTCGCCCAGACGAGCGGCAGCCTCGGCTGCAATGAAGAACATCTCCTCGTAACGCATCATGGGGAATGCACATGCGCTACCCACAGTAGCCTCTTCGGTATTGCCCTGACCGGGACGGAACTTCAGGCTGGAGTAAGTGGGGAAGTCCTTGAAGAGTGCCTCGTCGATGTAAGGCTCAGAACCACTCAGAGGACTGGTGGCAGGTGCCTTGAAGGACAACTTACGGAAGTCGTTGTTGTCAATCTTGTTGTACAGAGCACTTGCAATCATGATGAAAGGTCCTGCGCAACTGTAACCATACAAAGTCTCATTGCTCATCCAAGAAGTCCAGTTGACGATACCGGTCTTCACCACAGCATCCTCCTTAGAGGTCTGAGAACCCCACATCCAAGACTTGCAAGACAGGTCATTGAAGCCGTTGGTAGTACTCAGCCACTCGTCCTGAGTGGTGATGGCGAAGTTGTTGTACTTATCCTTCAGGTTGATAGCCTTCATAGCATAAGCGTAAGCGCTATCATACTGACACACCCACAGGTAGGTGCGAGCCTTCAGACCATACACACAACCCAGATGGGGAAGTGTCTTGGAAGCATCTGTCAAGTTGGGAATCTGTGCCTCTGCCTTGTCCAGCTCCTCAATGATGAAGTGAAGCATGCTGTCGCGTGTAGCACGTGGATTGTTACGAGCCTGAGCTTCGGAGGTCTTCTCTGTCACCACAGGAACGGTCAGATTGGTGATGCTCTTGCCTGCATCGCTCACTCCATCCTGATACTTGTCGCTGGGCAGGAACTCATAAAGCTGAGCTGCCTCGAGATAATACAGAGCACGGAAAGTGTGAGCTACACCCAGATAGCCCAACTGGTCCTTGCTGGCCTGAGCCTCATTTACAGCACCAATCAGGTTGTTGGCTGTCTGGATACCCTTATAATAGTATGCCCAAGGCATGTAGGGAGCCACATAACGGTTGCCCAGACTGGTATTGCTGCTCCAAGAGGAGTACCAGTTGTAACCACTAGACACAACGGCCATATCTGCCGTCATCACATCACGCATGTGCATGATGGAACCATAACCCCAGTCAAAGTGCCTGTCTTTATCGTATGTGCCCAGGTTGTTGACAAATGCTGGCATTTCCCACATAAGTGCCTCGGTGGCCTTGCTTGAAGAAGCCAACTGGTCGGCGGTTGCTCCAGAGGTGGGGAAAGTTTCGTCCAGACAGCCTGTCAGCGCCATGGTGCTTGCGCACATAGTGCCTACAAGCATATTTCTGAATATTGTTTTCATTGCTGTTGTCTCCTTTCTGATTAGAATGTCACATTAACACCTGCGCTGATAGTACGCACGGTAGAGTAGTAACTTGCGTTGCTTGAACCATAGCCTGAGTTGATCATAGCGGTACGGGGATCCAAGCCACGGCGTGCACTCCAGAGCCATACGTTGCTGGCATTCATATATACACGAACCTTCTCAATCTTAGCCTTGCGTGTGATGCTTGCAGGCAGAGTGTAGCCTACGCTCAGGTTCTGCAGGCTCAGATAGTTGGCCCTGGTGAGGAAACGGCTGCTCAGGCCGCTTGCGTCCGTGTCATTATACTGGTAACGGGGCAGGTTGCTTCCCTGATTGCTTACGCTCCATGACTTGAGGACATCCTCGTGGATATTGGCACCTCTGCTGTCAGAAGTTGCAGGTGACATGAATGAAGCATACTGGCTGTCATACACCTTACCGCCCAGCTGATAAGCGAAGTCGGCTGTTACGTCAACACCGAAGAACTCAACACGTGTATTGAAACCGCCATATACCTTAGGCAGCATACGACCTACGATGTAGTCCTTGGCATCGGCATGAGTGGTGGTAGTGGCACGCTTGCCGCTCTCAACCTTCTCGCCATTGGTATCCTTCACAACCTCACGTGTACCGTCGGGCTTAGTTGTCATCTGGTAACCTGTGGTGTACCACATTGAGAGACCGTCCTTAGAAGCATCATACTTGGTATCGTTGGTCATCTGCCATGTGTTCTTGTTATACACACCTGCATACTCGGGCATATAGAAAGAGTACATGCTCAGACCCTCGCCCAGGAAGAAGTTGCCGCTGGCATAACCCTTGTAACCCTCGGGAGTGGTAGTGGTCTTGCGCTCGTCGGGCAGCATAGAGATGTGGTTCTTGTAGTGAGTCAGGTTCAGGCCGATGTTCCACTTCAGGTTCTTGCTTCTGATGACATCACCATCCAGAGTAATCTCAATACCGCTGTTCTTCATGTCACCTATGTTGGCATAGTAGCTGGTGTAACCATAGCTGGTGGGCAGGCTGAACTTGAAGAGCATATCGCTGGTCTTGCGCCAGAAGTACTCGATGGTACCATTCAGGCGGTTCTTGAAGAGCTCGAAGTCAACACCTACGTTGAGGTTGCCACCCTTCTCCCATGTGATATCCTTGTTACCCATACGTGCAGGCTTGGCAGCAGGACCACCTACAGAATTCACAATGGTGTATGTGTTGGTGTAGAGGTAGTCGGGGATATTATCGTTACCCTGCTCACCATAAGAGAGCTTCAGCTTCAGGAAGTCGATGGGCTTGATATCCTTGAGGAAAGACTCCTCGCTCATTACCCAAGCAGCACCCACGCTGAAGAAGTTACCCCAGCGGTTGTCGGGATGGAAGCGTGAAGAGCCATCGCGACGGAAGCTGAAGCTACCGAAGTACTTCTGTGCGTAGTTGTACTGTGCACGGCCGAAGTAACCCTCGTTGTTGTACTCTGTGGTGTAAGAGTTAGAAGACTGCTCAGTCACCGCACCAGCCAACTCCATGTTGGTGGGGTCGAACATATTGCTCTTGCTGGCAGACAGAGTATAGTACTTGGATACATAAGACTCATGACCAACCATCACATCCACATCGTGCTTGCCATAAACATGACCCCAGTTACCCAACTGCTGGAATGCATAGGTGAAGCTACGAGCATGAGACTTGCTCAGCATACCGTTAGAGGTAGCGTACTGACCATAGTAGGGGTTGGTGAAAGCGGTGCCTCTTGACTCATCCAGAGTGATGGTATTGGTGCTGGTAATCTTGAAGTCCTTGGCAATGCGAACCTCAGCAAAGCCATTGGCTGTGGCAGAATTGCCCTCGCTACCCAGCTGGTTCAGAATCTGATCCTGCAATGCGTTGCTGTTACCCAGCAGAGGACGACCGACGCCCATCCAAGCACCGTTCTTGCCACCGTAGTCATACATGGTGAAGCCGTTCTTGTCCACCATCTTGTTGCCCTGTGCATCGCGCAGATACAAGTTATAGATAGGAGCTACCTGACTGGCAGCGGCAAAGACGTTGCCACTTGAGTTACTCGTACCATCCTCATTCACATTGTCGGCGCTGTAATGGGTGTATGACATATTGGCACCCACCTTCAACCAAGGCTTGGCCTGCAGGTCAGCCTTCAAACGGCCATTGAAGCGTGTGAAGTTGCTGTTATCTACGATACCGTCATTGTTCAGGTAGCCGAAAGAAGCCAGGAAGTTGCCACGCTCTGAAGCATCAGTTACGCGCACATTGTACTCCTGACGCAGGCCATTGTGGTAAGCCTCGTCCAACCAGTTGTCGCCAGTCATCAGATAGTCAGTACCATCGTAGCTAACCACACGACCGAGAGTAGCATTGGGGTTCAGACGACCATTGGTACCAATCAGAGTCTGACCTTCGGGTACATTATATACATTATAGCCCAAACCATAGCTGTTGGTAGAAGTCAGGTTGTTGTTGGCCCAAGCGTGTGCCTGTGCATCGGTGTAACCCAACTTGTTGGTAGCATAGTTCTTCAAGCCTGCGTAGTACTGCTCATAATACAGACCAGGCTCGCTGAGCACCTTGTACTGACGCTGTGCGCGGCTGTTGGAGCCCCACTTGGCATCCAGAGTCACCTTGGCACCCTGACCAGCCTTACCCTTCTTGGTAGTAATCACAATCACACCGTTGGCACCACGTGCGCCATACAGAGCGTTGGCAGCAGCATCCTTCAGCACTGTCAGAGACTCGATATCGTTGGTATTGATGGTGTTCATATCACCGCTGTAGGGAGTACCGTCCAGCACAATCAGAGGGCTGGTGCCAGCGTTGATAGAAGAAATACCACGCACACGGATTGTGGGGTTGTTGTTTGTGGGGTCACCTGTGGGATTGAACATCTCCACACCAGCCACATGACCGTTTACAGCCTCCAGAGCATTGGACGACTGCAGCTGCTCAATCTGCTGCTCGCCGATTTTGGCAGCCGAACCAGTGAAGCTGGCCTTGGTGGCTGTACCATAAGCTACCACCATCACGTCCTGAAGGTCGGTGCTTACAGGCTCCATGCTGATGTTCATCTTTGCCTTGGCATTCACCTCCACGGGCTTCATGCCCATGCAAGAGATAACCAGGGTGCTTCCCTTGGCAGGAAGGTTCTTCAGGGTGAACTTACCGTCCATGTCGGTCAAGGCTCCCTGAGTAGTACCTTTCACCTTCACGGTGGCACCCACCAGAGGTTCGCCCGTCTCGCTATCAATGACAGTACCTGTCACCAGCTGCTGGGCGAATGCCAAGCCTGCGCTCATCATGACGCAAGCAAGGAACATAAGAATTTTCTTACCCATGTTGATTTTTGATAAGTTGAATTATTAATACTGTTTGTTTACTTTTTCTCTCTTGTGTGTGTGCTTTCTGTTCCCCTTCCCACCCGCCGACGGCTGTCCGACCGACGAATGTACCAGGTTATGCAGCTAACAACTTAATACTCTACGGCTGCAAAATTAGCGTTTTTTAATCAAATAGCAACACAAATGTATAAATTTGTTCTCATATGATACAAAATTGTGCGTTTTCTGTGTCATTTCATCGAAAATCGCAACTTAAAAGCCCGTTTTGCATCATACATTGTACTACTCAGGATGATACTGTACACGCCTCCTGCCGGCAGGAGGGAAAAGAGGAGGCAAGGAAAGGTACATGATAAGGAGGATTTATGTAACTTTGCACCACCACAGAATATCGGACAAAGAAAGCAATATACTTATATATATAAATAATGAGAACAATGATGAAATGCCTGGTCATGCTCATGCTGGCCATGGCAAGCAGTCTGCAGGCTGACGCTCAACTGAAAAACCTGCTGAAGAATGCAGCCAGTGAGGCTCTGGGAAACATGTCACACGAGAACGGAACCGCCGAAGCATTGGGCAAACTGACCTCGAAACTCCTGGGAACCGACACGCTGGATGCCAAACATCTGGTGGGCACATGGACCTACAGCGAGCCTTGCATCGCCTTTGAGAGCGAGAGTCTGCTGGCCAACGTGGGCAACACACTGGTAGGCGAGAAAGTGGAGGCTACACTGGCCAAGCAGCTGAAGCACCTGGGATTCAACGAAGGCAAACTGGCACTGAAGCTGAATGCCGACAGCACGGGAACGGTGACTCTGAACGAGAAGAAAGTAGAAGTACACTGGAGTGTGAGTGAGAGCAACCTCATACTGACCTTCCCCCTGACCAACAGGAGCATTCACATGAACGCCAAACTGAGCGGCAAATCGCTGCAGCTGGCCATGAGCACCGACAAACTGCTGGCACTGGCCACTGCCATCACAGAGAAGGCAGGCATAGTGAACAGCACACTGGGTATCGTGAGCGCTCTGATGAAGAATAAAAAAGGAATGCATGTGGGACTGGAGTTCAAGCGTTGAGAACTCCTCTCCCCCACACCTGTAACTGACTAAAACAAGTTTGCAATGAAGACAATGACCATTGCCCTCGCATGCTCGCTGATGACGCTGGCTGCTGCGGGACAAAATGCCAGAAAATACATCGTACACTCAAGCAAAAACGTATTGGGATGCACATCCGACCATCGGGCAGTGCTCGTGGGAGCTGTCACCAGTTCCGCACGCCCGTTCCGACTGGCCAAGCAAAGTGACGGTTCCACACTGATAGCTCTGGACGGCAAGCCTACACTCTATCTGAGTCTGGGTACGAATGACAACTGGAGCACCTTCTTCCTGACAGACTCTACCGACAGCCGTGCACGTTACACGCTGGAGACGCAAGGCTCCTACACCCTGCTGCGCAACAAAAAGACCGGGCGCTACCTGGGAACAGACTCCAACAACACAGGGTCGAACGTGTTCTCCGACAAGAGCGGCACCGACATCAAGCACAAATGGATGCTGAGCGATGCGGCACAAGTGGCCGTATCCGTTGATACCGTGAGCTATGTGGTGAGCCCGACCTCACGACGCCAGACTCTGGAAGGATGGGGTGTGAGCCTGTGCTGGTGGGCCAACATGTGCGGCAAGTGGGACGATAGCAAAATCAACGAACTGGTGCGCTGGCTGGTGAGCCAGGATGGTCTGAACATGAAGGTATTCCGCTACAACATCGGTGGTGGCGATGACCCCAACTGGACCCACTGCGAGAAGCATCACATGGGCAAAGGCAAAGGATTGAGAGCCGAAATGGAAGGATTCCAGGATGAGCGCGGAGGTGCATATCACTGGGAACGCGATGCTGCGCAGCGCAAGATTATGCTCAAGATAAAGGAGATGAGACCAGATGCCGTGTTTGAGGCTTTCAGCAACAGCGCCCCTTGGTGGATGACGGTGAGCGGATGCGTAGGCGGAAACACGAGCGGCAGCAAAGACAACCTGAAGCCAGAGTATTACAAGGACTTTGCCCACTATCTGGTGGATGTATGCAAGCACTATCGCGACGAATACGGCATAGAGTTCAAGACGCTGGAACCTTTCAACGAGCCCTTATCAGACTATTGGCACAGTTCGGGAAGCCAGGAGGGCTGCCACTTTGATGCCAAGAGCCAGGCAAACTTCCTCAAGGTGCTGGAACCTATCCTGCGTGAAAGCGGACTCAATACAGTCATCAGCGCCAGCGACGAGACCAACACCACCCACAGCAAGCAGGCCTGGAACACCTATGAGCAGAACAGCGTGCTCAATCTCATCGGGCAATGGAACACGCACACCTACACCGCCAACAACTACGAGCGAGCACAGATAGGAGCCCTTGCGCGGGCTGCCGGCAAGCAGGTGTGGATGAGCGAAAGCGGTTCGGGCGGCGATGGTATAGGAGGCAATCTGGCAATGTCACAGCGCCTGATGGACGACATGAGATATCTGGCTCCCAGTGTATGGTGCGACTGGCAGTACGGAGAGGAATTCGGTGACCAATGGTGTCTGGTGAGCACCTCATTCTCTGACCAGACCTACAAGAGGGTGAAGAACTATTATGTACGGGCGCAAGTGACGCGCTACATCAAGCCAGGCTACAGCATAGTGTCCAGCACTTGCGACCAGTCGCTGTGCGCAGTGAACCCCACAGGTGACTCTCTGGTGGTGGTCATGCAGAACAATGATACCAAGAAGGTACACCGACTGTCAATTCCCGGTGCCCGTATCAAGGGGCTCTGCACGATGTATCGCACCAGCAGCAACGAATCCACTGCACGCCTGCGCAGCTACGAGAAGTTGAACGACAGCACGCTGCAGGTTGCCCTGCCATCACAGAGCATCACCACACTCATCATCCCCATCCGTCCCACGAGCGAAGAACATCCCATGCTGGCAGATGGTGACACCTATCTCATAGTACCCCAGGCCAACAGCCAGGTAGCCGCAAAAGCCCAGAAGGACAAGGTGGTGCTGGCTGATGCAGATGCCAACGACCCTGACCAGTGCTGGACGCTCAAGCAGAGCAACGACGGCAAATGGTGGCTGGAGACAGCATCCGGTCGGCAGGCTGACTACAACAGCGGCTACTACTTGAAGCCCAGCACCACCGCACGCATAGCCTATGAACTGGTGCCGGTGGATGGTTTGCACTACCGCATCAAAGTACCCGGAAGCACAAAGTGCTGGGATATGGAACAGGAGAAGACGCAAGCAGGAACTGCCATAGGAACATGGGATTACGGCACATCGGCAGCAGCCCACCACCGTCAGTGGCAACTGATACGTGTGGGAGTCAACGTTCCCTCATTGCCCGATGCGATAGAAACGCCCAAGGCAACCACTACTGCCGCCAGCAGCATCTACTCGCTACAAGGCATACGCCTGCCTCGCACCCAGCGTGGTATCAACATCATCAAGCGCGAAGACGGCCGTATGGTGAAAGTCTGCAAGTAAGCTACTTCGTAAAGTTTCAACGTGTGGTAATGCTTATATCATAGGACGAAGGGACAACGGGATTCCCCCCGGCATATCTATGGGAGAGATGACGGCATGTTGGGGGGAATGCTCCATGCAGCCAGAAAACTGCCTGGAAAAAGTATCCAAGGATACTCGGCAAAGTATCCTTGGATACTTCGCAATTTATCCTTGGATAAACGGGCAAGTATCCAAGGAGCTCTTTTTCGCCCTGCCTGCTTTGATTCTATTCAGATTTAACTGGACATGTTTTCTCAGTACAAACTGAAACGGTAGTCAGTGTTGTGACAAACATACTGAATCAGTTGGCGGCTCAATCCCCTGGGATATATCGGGTGAGCCGGAACAACGGCATCAAATGCGGCAAGCAAACCGAAAACAAAGGGGCTGGACTCTATACGAATCCAGCCCCTTGCATATATAGGCTCATTACGACGGGCAAAGTGAGGAGAACAGCCCCACTGCCCTACCTGTCAATCCTCCTCGAGCAGATGCTGCAGGAAGTCATCGAGGTCGTCGGTCAGTCCGTCAATCAGCTTGCCATCGAGCACCATCGTCTCCTCATTGTCAATGAACACCAGATCCTGCAAAGTCTCATGGTCCTCATCAATGAGCACAAACGAGAAAGGCTTGAGGATGCTCATATCCTCGATAGCCGGACGCATATCCTGGATGCAGCGGCGCAGGATGGGCGCCACCTCATCGAAGAAACCGTCCTGAGGAGCCTTTATCCAGTCCTCCACCACACAGCGATCCAGTTCCTCATCGTCATCGTTGTAGGTGCGAATCTCTCCCGTATAGGGAATCACCAGTATGTGCAGGTCCGTCATGACGGGATCTGCATCCGCAGGAAACTGCGCTACCACCTTGCGCAAAGTGCGCTCAATCTGGTGGATGGTCTGTTGGCTTGCTTTCATAATGCTATCTTTAGGTGCGTTCAAAGGTTACGTCCGTGACAGTTCTTGAACTTCAGGCCGCTGCCGCAGGGGCAGGGATCATTGCGTCCGGGCAGTTTCTCGGCATGTGCAGGCTGCACAGGCTGGCGGTCACGAGTATCGCGGGCGGCTGCTGCACGCTGTGCTGCACTGGCCTCCTCGCCGCGTGATTCCTGCAGACGTGGGCGCTGCTGTGGAGCCGGAGCCTGCTGAGGCATCTCGTCGGCCTCGGTGCGTGGACGAAGTTCGGGTATCATAGCACGCATCATGATGCTCACCGAGCGGTCGTTGATGCGGTTTACCATCTCATCGAAGAGCTTCACACTCTCGAGCTTGAAGATAAGCAGAGGATCCTTCTGCTCGTAGCTGGCGTTCTGCACGCTGTGCTTCAGTTCGTCGAGCAGGCGCAGGTTCTCCATCCAAGCCTCGTCGATGGTGTGGAGCAGGAGTGTCTTGTGGAAAGCGGTCACCACTGACTCTGAATGGCTCTCGTAGGCTTCCTTGAGGTTGACGCGGATGCCATACTGGTGCTGACCGGCAATGACGGGCACACCTATCATCTCATAGTTCTGACCCTCGGGGCTCTCGTATATCATGGTCACCACCTTGTTGGCATTGGCAGCCATCACCTCGTTCTTCTGACGGAAGCGCTCGAGCACCTTCTGGTAAGCCTCCTCGGCCAGATCATCGGGGTTCATAGTCTCCTTCTGCTCTGCTGTGAAGGGAACCTCCATGGCAAAAATCTCCAGGAAGCGCTGGCGGCAGCCCTCCCAATCGTTGTTCTCGATGACGTTGCACACGCGATCCCATATCATGTCGCTGATATCCATGCCCAGTCGCTCGCCCATGAGAGCGTGATGGCGCTTCTCATACACCACCGTGCGCTGCTTGTTCATCACATCATCATACTCCAGCAGGCGCTTACGCACACCGAAGTGGTTCTCCTCCACCTTCTTCTGTGCATTCTCGATGCTGCGGGTAATCATGCTGTGCTCAATCATCTCACCGTCCTTGAAGCCCAGCTTGTCCATCACGCGGGCAATGCGTTCGTTGGCAAAGAGACGCATGAGGTTGTCCTCAAGCGACACATAGAACACACTGCTTCCGGGGTCTCCCTGACGTCCGCTTCGACCGCGCAACTGGCGATCCACACGGCGGCTCTCATGACGCTCGGTGCCTATGATGGCCAGTCCACCGGCAGCCTTCACCTCGGGTGACAACTTGATATCGGTACCACGACCAGCCATGTTGGTGGCGATAGTCACATTACCCAGCATACGCTCCTCTGGTTTTCCGTCCACCATCACGGTGCCCTTCTGTGCCTGACCGGCCAGAGCAACGATGTCGGCCTCCTTCTGGTGCAACTTGGCGTTCAGCACCTGATGAGGAATCTTATTGAGAGAGAGCATGCGGCTGAGCAGCTCACTGATTTCCACGCTTGTGGTACCCACAAGCACTGGGCGTCCAGAGTTGCGCATACGTATCACCTCGGCGATGACAGCGTTGTACTTCTCGCGCTGGGTGCGATATACGCGGTCGTTCATATCCTTGCGGATAACGGGGCGGTTGGTGGGAACCTCCACCACATCGAGCTTGTAGATATCCCAGAACTCACCAGCCTCGGTAACGGCAGTACCTGTCATACCCGACAGCTTGTGGTACATGCGGAAGTAGTTCTGCAAGGTGATGGTAGCGTAAGTCTGTGTGGCATCCTGCACCTTGACGTGCTCCTTGGCCTCCACTGCCTGGTGCAGACCGTCGCTCCAGCGTCGGCCCTCCATGATACGGCCAGTCTGCTCATCCACAATCTTCACCTCGCCGTCCTGGATGACGTAGTCGTCGTTGAGGTTGAACATGGTGTAAGCCTTGAGCAACTGCTGAATGGTGTGTACGCGCTCGCTCTTGATGGCGTAGTCGTTATACACTTTGTCCTTCTGGGCTATCTTCTCCTCTTCGGGCAGGTCAGAGGCTTCAATCTGTGACATCACCGCTGCGATGTCGGGCAGAACGAAGAGCTGAGGGTCATCCACCTGCTGGGCCAGCCACTCGTTGCCCTTGTCGGTGAGATCCACACTCTTCATCTTCTCATCCACAACGAAGTAGAGAGGATCGGTTGCCTCGGGCATGCGGCGGTTGTTGTTCTCCATATAAATCTCCTCAGTGCTGAGCATACCGGCCTTGATGCCCGGCTCAGAGAGGAACTTGATGAGCGGCTTGTTCTTGGGCAGCGCCTTGTGGCTGCGGAAGAGAGCGAGGAAACCTTCTTCGGTCAGCTTCTTGTCCTTGCCGTTCTGGCCTTCGGCTATCTCCTTGCGGGCATCTGCCAGATACTGTGTAGCCAACTTGCGCTGCACATCCACCAGACGCTCCACCAGAGGCTGGTACTGCTCGAAGAGCTGGTCGTCGCCCTTGGGCACGGGACCAGAGATGATAAGAGGCGTACGGGCATCGTCGATCAGCACAGAATCCACCTCATCGACAATGGCGAAGTTGTGCTTGCGCTGCACAAGATCCTTGGGATCCTGAGCCATATTGTCGCGCAGATAGTCGAAGCCGAACTCGTTGTTGGTACCGAAGGTGATGTCTGCCAGATATGCCTTACGGCGCTCGGCGCTGTTGGGGCGGTGCTTGTCGATGCAATCTACGCTCAATCCGTGGAACATGTAGATGGGACCCATCCACTCGGAGTCACGCTTGGCCAGATAGTCGTTCACGGTCACCACATGCACGCCGTTGCCTGTGAGGGCATTCAAGAAGACAGGCAGAGTGGCGGTAAGTGTCTTACCCTCACCCGTGAACATCTCTGCGATCTTGCCCTGATGAAGCACCGTACCTCCGAAGAGCTGCACGTCGAAGTGCACCATATCCCATTTGATGTCATTGCCACCTGCCTGCCAGTGGTTGAAGTAGATGGCCTTGTCGCCGTCTATCTCCACAAAGTCGTGGCTGGCAGCCAGCTCGCGGTCGAAGTCGGTAGCGGTAACCACCACCTCTTCGTTGTGCGCAAAGCGGTCGGCAGTACTCTTGACGATGGCAAACACCTCGGGACGAGCCTCGTCGAGAGCCTTCTCGAGGGTATCGAGAACCTCCTTCTCCAGTTTGTCTATCTGCTGGAAGATGGGCGCACGGTCCTGAATGGGTGTGCTCTGGATGCTGTCCTGCAACTGCTTGATCTGCTCGCGCAAGGGATCGGCCGAAGCCTGGATGCTTCTCCTGATCTCCTGCACACGGGCACGGAGCTCATCGTTGGAGAGCTTCTGCACGGCAGGGTAAGCCTGGATGACCATATCCACCAGTGGCTGGTAAGCCTTCAGGTCGCGTGACTTCTTGTCTCCGAATATCTTTGTCAGTATGTTTACGAAATTCATGTATCTGTATGAATGTTATATTATATAATGTATAGTATCGAAACTCGTCAGTAATTCAGCGGTGCCAGAGGGCAGCCGTTCGGAGCCCGTATGCGCATAGCCTGTGCCAGTGTGGGAGCCACCTGGTCGATGCTGACGGGTATGCGCACTTTCTCGGCCTTTATGCCGCATCCCATCATGACGAGTGGGAAGCCCACATAGGACTCGCGACAGATTTGTTTCTCGTAAGTGTTCTCGTTGTAGAGCACCCATCCTGGGGTGATCTGAATCATCACGTCGCCCGAGTGGCGCGTGTTGTAGGCGTTGCGCAACTTGCTTATGCCGGCCGTCCAGGCGCCGTTGGCCAGTCGCTGGCTGGTATATACATCCTTCACGCCACTGAGCTGGATGAGGAAGTCGGCACAGCGCTCGAGCACCTCGGTCAGCTTGAGGTTCTTGCTCTCGATGAGCTTGAGGTTGAGGTACAGCTGGTTCTTATCTACCGTGTCAATGTACTGTCCGGGACCATAAACGGCTATCAGGTACATATTGAGCAGGAGCTGTGCTTTGGTGATGGAGAATATGCCGGTGGGGATGCGCCACTGGTTCAGGTCGTCGATATCCTCGGCATCGGTATAGCCCGTGCTTGTGAACACAAACAGAGCATTGCCTGCACCCACCTGCTGCTCCACGGCATGCACGAGGGTGGCTATCTGACGGTCCAGGCGAGCGTAGGTATCCTGCATCTCCACTCCATAGCGGCTCACTCCCTTGTGCTCAAAGGTGCCTGCGTAGAGCGACACATTGAGGAGGTCGGTGTGGGTATCCTCGCCCAGCTTGTTCTGCTCCATCGCATAGCGGGCGAAGCGGATGACCTCGTCGTTGACAATGGCGCTGGACTTGAAGGTCACAAAACGGCGGTCACCAGTGAACTTGTGCTTGAAGGCCTTCTTGGTGCCTCGCTCGGCGAAATAGGCAAACTGATCGACAGAGTCGTTGAGCGGCGTCCATTCCATCTTGCCGATACGCTCCACCAGCGAGGAGTCGCGGTCATAATCAAGCGCCCACTGGGGATAAGGACCATAATAGGAGGATGCCGACCAGCGGCCGGAATAATCCTCTATCCAGTATGCACCGTCGGCTGCATGACCGGCCGACAGGATAGCCGACTCCCTGTCAGGAGCCACGCTGATGATTTTGCTGCGTCCGTTGGTAGCCACCTTCAGCTCATCGCTCACGGTGCTCACAGCCAGCGATGCAGGCGAGCATTTGTCGGCAGTGAACTGGCAGGAGTAGTCATCATCGGCCACACACTGCACAGGACAGAGCGACTTGCGGTCGAGCCACTTGGTGCCCACGATTCCGTTCTCGTATGGACTGGTGCCTGTGACCAGACAAGCCATAGCCGATGCACGGTCGGGGGAGTTGAAGGGGTATTCTGCCTGGGTATATACCCGTCCCTGCTCCATGAGCCGGGCCAGCCCGTCTTCGCCGTAGAGGGGGATAAAGGCTTGCAGATAATCGCTTCGCAACTGGTCAATAACCACATTGACCACCAGTCGTGGAACGAGGGTGGTGGTCTGTGCTTCAGCGCCCATGACAGCCATGAGGGTCATGAGCGAACAGAGCAATCTGTATCGGGCTATGGGAGTATTCACTTTCTCTTTCTTCTGCTGCAGATATAAAAGCCTATTGGCCTTGTGAGTAAACACATGGTCAAAGGTACAACTATATTCCCGAAATCCTGCGGAATGAGCGGGCAAAATAACAGGAAAAGTGTTAAAACGCCGAAATAGGCAGTCCACCAGCAGGCTCTGGCGTGCCGTTTGCCGCATAGGGCGAAATAGATGCCCAGCAAGGCAAGCGGGTTGAAGGGCCACACCAACCAGTTGGAATCCACCGCCGGATGCTCGGAGAACAGGAACATGAAGAGGAGCAATGTGCCTGCCAGCCCCTGCATGAGCAGGAGAAATGCGCTCCACATCGTGCACACGCGCTTCAGACTCACCTCCACCAGCACCACCAGCACACACACGGCCAGCAGCGCCCAACCCGCCTGACGGGGTGTAAGGAAGAACTCCGGCTCCACTGTCACCTCTCTGTCACGTGCCAGAATCCTGGTTTCGGCCACCAGTTTGCGCGTGCTTCCATCGGGAGCCTTTACGGTTGCCCCATCGGCATAGCGCATCATGTATTCGGGCGCAAACATCTTCTGGCGCATCGATGCCGGCTTATCCACCTCGGCACCCAGCAGGAAATCGTTCCCCTCGGCAGCCCACGGATGTTCCGCCGTGTAGGAATGCAGTATCTCGCGCAGACTTTCCTGCTGCCCTTCATCCTCATAACTCACCGTCCCCTGCACGCAGCGCTCTATCACATCGCGCACCATCGTGGTGCAGTTATTGTAGAAGAAGTTGTAGCGGTACTCGCAGTTCTCGGGCTTGCTGTTCTCCATCAGATAGAGCAGAATGGCCGTAGCCTCCTCCTGGTTCAATGCCAGCACCTGTTCGGTAACACGCGAACCGCGCCTGGCATAGGCTCTGAGGAAGAGGCTGAACTGCACAGGCTCGAGCATGTAATCGCACTTGCCAAGCACGAAGCGCCATATGAAATGGGGCTGGGTGAAGGAGAACACACCATAGTTGAACGCCACATCGAGCGTCTCCCGGCTGTTCCAGCAGCGGATGGCAGTATGCCCATACAGCGAATACACCTCCTGTCCGGGTGAACAGGTGAGCAGGCTGACGAATATGCTGTCGGCATGCGCCTCCTGCTGCACCGCGCTGCTATCGGCATCGCAGCGCACTGCATCGGCTGCCGCAGCACGCTGCGTCAGCAAGGCCAGCACTATGGCCAAAAGGAAGCTGTAGATTCTCATAAGCGCTGCAAAGTTACGATTTTTTGGCCGAAAGGTACTCAAAATGCACAAGCAAACGGCTACACATTATATATAATACGCGTGCGCGAGGGGCTGCAAAGGGCTTCCAGCGGTGCAGAATGGGCCTCTTTTGCGCTCTGAACATACATTCTGCTGGGCATACAGCAGTTTTTTGGGTGAAAAGTCATACCTTTGTGGCGATGAAACTGATTGTTGACATAGGTAACTCAGCAGCCAAACTGGTGGCATTCAATGGGGACGAGCCTATAGAACAGATAAAAACCTCGGGCAAGACACTCGAGGGACTTGAAGCCTTCGCGCAGAAGCACCATTTCACGCGAGGCATTGTGGGTACCGTAACAGGCATCACGCCCGAAGCCCAGAAGGCGCTCGACGCCCTGGACTTCCCCGTAATGCGGTTTACCACCGATACGCCTGTACCCATCACCAACCACTATCGCACGCCCAAGACATTGGGAGCAGACAGACTGGCTGCTGTGGTGGGAGCACGCGAGCTGAAGCCCGACGAGAACCTGCTGATAATAGACGCAGGCACCTGCATCACCTACGAGGTGGTAGATAAGCAGGGCAACTACTGGGGAGGAAACATTGCGCCAGGCATGCAGATGCGTCTGCACGCCTTGCACGAGTTTACCGCCAGCCTGCCTCTGGTGGATGCCGACGGGGAAGTTCCCGGCATGGGATTCGACACTGAGACAGCCATACGCTCGGGAGTGCTGCGTGGCATGAAATACGAGATAGAGGGCTACATCAAGTCGCTGCGCGCCAAGTACCCCAGCCTGCTGGTGTTTCTCACGGGAGGCGACCAGATCAACTTCGACGCGAGCATCAAGAACATTACCTTTACAGACAAATACATTGTCCCCAGGGGACTGAACAAGATTCTGGACTACAATTATGACAAGAAATAGCCGCAAGACAGCAATTCTGCTCATGGCACTCATGGCAGCATCGGCAAGCGCACAGACCAACGGAAGCAACTCTTCTTACTCCCGCTTCGGACTGGGCACACTGGCCGACCAGTCACAAGGATTCAACCGAGGTATGGGCGGTGTGGGCATCGCTCTACACCAGGGCAACAGGGTGAACATGCAGAACCCGGCCTCATATGCCTCCATTGACTCGCTCAGCTTTATACTGGATGCAGGCATGAGCCTCACGGCCGGACGCATGAAGAGCGGCGGCAACAGCGTGAACGTGAAGAACTGCAGTCTGGACTTCGTGAACGCAGGCTTGAGACTCCGACGCGGTCTGGGACTCTCCTTCGGCTTTGTCCCCTACAGCACCATCGGCTACAACTTCTACCGCGAAAGGCTGGTGACCAGCGACCAGACTACCACACTGCCCATCAAGACCACCAGCTCCTACCAGGGCGAAGGCGGTCTGCATCAGGCTTATGTGGGCTTGGGATGGAAGCCCGTGGGCAATCTGGCGGTGGGGGTGAACGCCAGCTTCATCTGGGGAACCTACACCCACGCTATGGCACAGACTTTCACCGAGGGTGAGACAAGCAGCACAGCCTACAGCGGACTGAACTCGGAGCACAGCGCACACCTGAAGACCTACAAGATAGACCTGGGTGTACAATATCCCATACGACTCAATCCCGAGAACTGGCTCACCGTGGGTGTCACCGTGGGACTGGGACACAAAATCAAGTCGGATGCCGTGCTCTCACGCTACACCAGCGTGGGCGACAGCACACAGGTGACCGCCAAGTCGCCCTTTGACCTGCCCTACACCTACGGAGGCGGTCTGGCATGGCAGCACAAGAACACCCTGCTGGTGGCTGCAGACTACAAATATGAGAACTGGGGCGACTGCCGCACACCGCACAGCAGCACCGAGAGCGGCGAACTGACCTATTTCGGTGCAAAGGGCGACTACAAGAACCGCTCACGCTTTGCCGTCGGCGCACAATACACACCCGACCCCACCGACAAGCGCTACGTCAAGCGCATGCAGTATCGTGTGGGTGCCAACTACTCCACTCCCTACCTGCGCGTGAACGGCATCGACGGTCCCAGCGACATGACAGTCTCTGCCGGACTGGGGCTGCCCGTAAGCAACAAGTACAACAACCGCTCGATGATCAACCTCAACCTGCAATGGTTGCGCCGGAAACCCTCGAGCGCAAGTCTCATCACCGAGAACTACTTCATGGTCAACGTTGGTTTCACCTTCAACGAAAACTGGTTCATGAAGTTCAAGATACAATAACCCGGCGAGATGCACCATCGGAAAGATTCTTTCAGAAGGCGTCTGCTGCTGGGACTGATGGCGCTGGCCACAGCACTCACCATGTCGTGCGAAGGGGAGAAGGAGCACATGGCCGAAGCCATCAACGACTCCGACTCGCTGCCCATGATGCACTCCACCGGCATCAACACGCTCATCTCCGACTCGGGAGTGATGCGTTACCGCATGATGGCAGAGGAATGGGACATCTACAACAGCACCGGCCGGCCCGCCACATGGAAGTTCATGAAGGGACTCTTCATGGAGCGATTCGACGAACATTTCCACATCGACCTCTTCGTGCAGGCCGATACGGCCTATCTGCATGAGCAACGCACGTGGGAACTGCGAGGCCGTGTGGTCATCCGCAACATGAAGAACGAGGTGTTCCACACCGAAGAACTCTATTGGGATATGACCACCCACGAGATGTGGAGCCACATGCACATGCGCATCACAACGCCCGAACGGGAGCTCGAAGGCACGGAATTCCGCAGCAACGAGCAGATGACCCGATACAGCGTGAGCAACTCACAAGGTGCTTTCCCCGTGGAAGATACACAGAGTACACCTGCTGCCGACAGCCTGACGACTGCCCCTGACAGCACACAAACCCAGCCCAAGGAAGCTCCCAAGAAACCTACCCTGCAGGAACACAACCGCGACAGGAAGGGTACCGAGGGGATGCGCTTCCCTCCGGCACCAGGCAAGAGATAGTCAAGAAACGCAATGACCACAGACACACAACTTATCATAGAAATCATCATCGTGCTGCTCTTCTCCGCCTTCTTCTCGGGTACGGAGATAGCTTTCCTGTCCAGCAACAAGCTGAGATTCGAGATGGACCGCGAGCGGCAGAGCTTCACGAGTCGCCTCATAGACACGTTCTACAACCACTCCAGCGACTTCATCTCCACCATCCTCATCGGCAACAACATCGCCCTGGTCATCTACGGCATACTGATGGCCCGACTGGTCAACGGCATGCTGCTCACCCCGCTGGGCATCCATCACCCCAACGGCGAATGCCCCAACGAGGCCATCTGCCTGCTCATACAGACTCTCCTGGGCACCGCCATCACCATCGTCACCGGTGAGTTCCTGCCCAAGACACTCTTCCGCATCAATCCCAACCGCATGCTCACCATATGCGCGTTGCCTGCCTATATCATCTACATCCTCCTGTGGCCCATCAGCAAGTTCACCAGTTCGCTCAGCAAGGCCACTCTCTGGCTCCTGGGACAGAAGCCGAGCAAGGAAGATACCGACAGGACATTCAAGAAGGCCGACCTCGACTACCTCATACAGAGCAACATAGAGCGTGCCGAGGAAGGCGGTGGCATCGAGGATGAAGTGAAGATATTCCAGAATGCGCTGGACTTCAGCAGCGTGAAGGTGAGAGACTGCACCATCCCGCGCACTGAAATCAACGCCGTTGACGACCAGACCGATACAGCCACCCTGCTCAATACCTTCGTGGAGAGCGGGCACTCCAAGATCATTGTCTATCGTGAAGATATCGACAACATCATCGGCTTCATCCACAGTTCCGAGATGTTCCGCCTCAGCAAGGGCGACGACTGGCGCAACTGTGTGAAGGATGTTCCCATCGTACCCGAAACCATGAACGCGCAGAAACTGCTCAGTACATTCATCAGCCAGAAGCGCTCCATCGCCGTGGTGGTGGATGAGTTCGGCGGTACAAGCGGCATTGTGACTCTGGAGGATCTGGTAGAGGAAATCTTCGGCGACATCGAGGACGAACATGACAACGTATCCTATGTGGCCACCGACCTGGGCGGAGGCGAATACATGCTGTCGGGCAGACTGGAGATACAGAAGGCCAACGAGACTCTGGGACTGGAACTGCCCGAGAGCGACGAATACCTCACCGTGGGTGGACTCATCCTGCACGAATATCAAAGTTTCCCGAAACTCAATGAAGTAATCAGGTTCGGGCACTGGGAATTCAAGATAATGAAGAAGACAACCACTAAAATAGAGCTTGTAAAACTGAAGGTATTAGACTGAGAGAGCTGTTTTGAGCCGCCACACGACACTTTTCATGCCATAAGGGCGCACAAATACACAAATTCTTCTTACCTTTGTATGCTTGTTGTAAGCAAAAAACAAAACAATAACATATAAAACAATGGCAACATTACAAAAAATCAGAAGCAAGGGCAAAGTCCTCGTCGTAGTGGTGGGACTGGCCTTGTTCGCCTTCATCGCAGAGGAGTTCGTTCGCTCCTTGACTTACACACAGAGCGAGAACCGCCAGCGCATCGGCTCTGTGTATGGTGACCACATCAACCAGCAGGAGTTCAACAACCTGGTTGAGGAGTACACCGACGTGCTCAAATTCACCAACGGCATCACATCACTCAGCGACGAGCAGAACTCTATGCTGCGCGACCAGGTGTGGCAGACCTACGTGAGCAACAAGCTCATCGAGCACGAGTGCGAGAAGCTCGGTCTCACCGTAACCGATGCCGAGATGCAGAGCATCATCAACAGCGGACACAACATGCTGCTTTCGCAGACTCCCTTCCGCAACCAGCAGGGCGCTTTCGATGCCAATCAGTTGAAGCAGTTCCTCAGCCAGTATGACGAGGTGATGTCCAACAACGACCTGGGCAACGAGGTGAAGGAGCAGTACACACAGATGTACAGCTACTGGAAGTACATTGAGAAGTCTATCCGCCAGCAGACTCTGGCACAGAAATATCAGGCTCTGCTCGCAGGCACACTGAAGAGCAACCCCATCGCAGCCAAGGCAAGCTTTGAAGGCCGCACCAATGAGAGCACCATCCTGATGGCTGCACTCCCCTACTCAAGCGTCAAGGACGACGAGGTGAAGGTGACCGACGCCGACCTGAAGGCCAAGTATGCCGAGCTGAAGGAGATGTTCCGCACCACACAGGAGTCACGCGACATCAAGTATATAGATGTAGCCGTGACAGCCAGCAAGGCCGATGTGGAGGCTCTGAACAAGGAGATGAACGGCTATGCAGAGGCTCTGGCACAGGGTGCCGACGCAGCCAAGACCGTGCGCGAGGCTTCAAGCCTGATTCCCTACAGCCAGCTGCCCATCAGCGCAAAGACTCTGCCCAGCGACATCGCTGCTGAGCTGGATTCTATCGCTGTAGGCACTCAGAAGGGCCCCTACACCAACACACTCGACAACACAATGAACATCATCCGCGTGCTCGGCAAGGTTTCTCGTCCCGACTCAGTGCAGATCCGTCAGATTGCAGCACCTGGTGCCGACATCGCAGCTGCTGAGCTCACTGCCGACAGCATCATGCAGGCTCTGAACGCAGGCACCAACTTCGACTCTATTGCCAAGAAGTACAACCAGCCCGGCGCCAAGACATGGCTCACAAGCGCTCAGTACGAGGGTATGACAATAGACGAGAACAACCGCAAGTTCATCGAGACTGTGACCACCTCACCCGTTGGCAAGTACAACAAGATTGTGCTCGACGGCCAGGGCGTAGTAATCGTTCAGGTGACAGACCAGAAGGCAATGACCACCAAATACGACCTCGCAGTCATCAAGCGCAAAATAGACTTCAGCAAGGAGACTTATGGCAAGGCTTACAATGACTTCAGCAGCTTCATCGCCGGCAACCGCAAGGCAGAGGACATCGAGGCTAACGCAGCCAAGGAAGGCTTCAGCCTGCAGACCCGCAACGCCATGAGCAGCAACGAGCACTATGTGGCCAACGTACACAGCACACGCGATGCAATGCGCTGGATATTCAATGACAAGACCAAGGTGGGCGATGTGTCTCCCCTCTACGAGTGCGGTGACAACGACCACATGATGGTTATCATCCTGGCAGGCGTGCACAAGAAGGGCTATCTGGCATGGGATGACCAGCAGGTGAAGGAGTATCTCACCACCGAGGTACAGAAGGACAAGAAGGCGGCTCTGCTGCAGGAGAAGATGCGGGCTGCCAAGTCTATCGCCGACGTGGAGAAGATTGCCGGTGTACAGACAGACACCATCAGCCACATCAACTTCGCCAACGCAACCTTCGTGAGCAAGGTTGGCCGCAGCGAGGCTGCTCTGAGCGGTGCCGTTTCTGCTGCCAAGAAGGGTGACTTCAAGGCTGGTGTGAAGGGCAACGGAGCTGTCTATGCCTTCCTGGTTATCGACCAGACAAAGACCGACGGCAAGTTTGACAAGAAGAACGAAGAGGCTCAGAACCTGCAGAGCATGCTGCGCGGACTGGCCGCCTTCACCAACGACCTCTACCTGAAGGCCGACGTGAAGGACAACCGCTACCTGTTCTACTAATCAGCGGTCCTCACTCATAACACACAAGAGGCTGCATCGCACATCCCGCGATGCAGCCTCTCTTTTTATCCCAAACCCAACTTCCACAGGAGAGACAGAACAATGCCCGCCTTGACGACAAGGCCTTTTGACTTTAGATTTGCCTGGTATCAACACAAGCTACGAGACACCCCACAAGCGTTGACTATACCTTTATGGCTTTCACAACTCATGCAACTGTCTCAGCATAGGACGCTCCTGATTATTTCTCATATCCCTCATAGTAATAGCTCTGCTCTATTCCCTTGAATATTACTTCATGGTTTTCTATGTCAGAAGTGAGGTTCTGTGAGAGGAGATAGCGCAGTTCAAGGTCGTTAATAGGTGAGCGTTCCATGGCCGAGAGGTATTGGTCTTTATCGACATACTGCCAGTTGACCACTTTACCGAGAGAACGCTTGAGCATCATGTCAAGCCAAATGCGAGTGGAGCGGCCATTGCCTTCCATGAAAGGATGACACACGTTCATCTCAACATACTTCTCAATGATATGTTCGAAAGTGTCTTCTGGCATCTTCTCCACAACAGCGAGGGCTGCTTCAAGATAGAGGCTATTTGCAAAACGGAAGCCACCCTTAGCGATGTTCTTGTCGCGAATAACACCGGCAAACGAGTATAGTCCATCAAACAGATAACGGTGTATCTGTTGAAGTCCTGCCGTTGTACCAACTGGCATCTTAGTTATATCACCCGATTCAAAGAGGCGGTGTGCGTTCGTCAGCGAACGTTCATCTATTTCCCTTATTGTCATAATCTTCTACATTCATTTCTTTGTTCCACAAAGGTAAAAACAATCCTTGACAACCAAGAAAGATTATAGAAATACTTGTCTAAAGCATTGCGTTTTACATCTATTTCCAAAGGATAATATGAAGCGCAGGCGCAGAGGTTCTGCCTTTAACGATGATTCTTGGTGAAAGCAGGAGCAGAAATGAGGCAGAAATACTTTTTTCACACTACTATTACACATGACTACAGGTACAATGTGGAGATGATTTGAAAATACACTTTAGACGAACTCAGTTTTTTCTTCTGGAAGTAAAGAGTCATATTGTTTCATTTCCACATTCATTTCCTCTTCATTGAGTTGAAAACATCTACATTCCTTAGCTCGTGCGGTATCCAAAGGCTCCCATTTTGAAATCCCCAAGGACTTGTACATTCTACAAATCTTCCCCATACCATCATATCTTTCAACCCAGTTTCTGCAAAGGATACAATTCTTTATACCAAATCTCTTGAACCCCCGGTATTTCACCATGTCATAAACGCCAAAGGCGACTGGCGTGTGAATGCAGATTTCGAATAAAGAACTTCTTTTTGCTTTTACAAGATGGTTACACATTGCTGCATCTTGGTAGCATTGACTTTTGCCAGATGGATAAAGTATATAGCGTGAAAACTCGATTTCTTGCTGTATGGATGCACATCTATCCTCTGACTTAAATCCATAGAAAGAAATGTCCATCGAAGGCTGCTCGTTATTATTTTCTTCTTCATCATCATCTCTATAAGGTATCTGTTCCTTTTGTATGAAGCCTTCTGTAGTAATCCTTTCAATATCCTCTTCGGATTCAATTTTCACTTCAATAATTCTTTCCCCATTGTGTAGTTTCTCCTCGTCGCTGGCATGTGTGACGTAAAACTCAATATAAACAGGAGCAAGATTGGGGTTATTTGATGAGAAGATTTTCAGATCTGACCTACGTCTAATATTGTCATACGGAATCTCTGGCTCGCATGAGTCATAGAAATCCTTCAGATTGAATCTTTTGGTAAAAGACTTATAACAGTGGTCGTACTTTACATATCCGCAACTTCCTTCCCTTGGGCAAAATGATCGGTACACGAATTGCATATAGAAATCCTTGCTTTCCAGAAACGCTTTTCTGACTCTCTCTTTAGCCAACAGATGAAGCATTGACTCATACGCACCTTCACACTCAATTCCAGAGGCATGTGCAAAGTGGTGGATTCTTTTTGTTCCACCATTCTTTGCTATCAACTTAGCTTTGCAACATGGACATATGCACTCACAATCCAATCCTTTAGCAACATCGTCCACAAAGACGATGTCACCAAGTTTGTTGAGTGCATATGTCAGTAGCTTCTTAGATTTACCTCTTTCGTTTGTCATATATTCTATTTGAGTATCATCGAAAAGAGTTCATCCACATAGTTGCTCTCAGTTTGGAATACGATGTGGTTCTCCTTGAAGTTAGGGAAAGGCCCCCAGAAATTGATATCCTTATACGGAGTGTTACTAACGATGTAGCTATCCAAGGTGATATCCACGTCGCCGAGCGAAGGCTCCACCTCTGTTTTTAGTAGCTTGTAAAGCTGAATCTTCGGATCGTTCAAGCCTTTGAGGTTGCGTATTCCCTTCGGGTCAATGAAGATGACATGCTGCTTCCTCCCATCGTTCACCCAAAGGATGAAGTCGGGATAGAAATTGCTTGCCTCAAAGAAGCCAATACCTTTTCGACTCTCGTTTCTGAGTAGATAAAGTTCCTTTCCTGCAAGAAGATCGTCTTTATGGTTGTCATAATACTGTCTGATATGCTCCACAAAGTTCGACTCTCCTACATTCAGCGCTACTGGTGAAATCTTTATCAGAGGTTCATTCGTATGTTCATCCGTAAGAATTTTCTTTTTCTGTGAATCTCTGTCGCGCAAACAGAGTAAAGGGAAATACAGATGGCGGTCAAAGCGCAACGCCTGTATCCATCTACTATATATGCTAAAGTCACGTTCCAGATTGCCTGAAAGAATCTGTTCACGCAGTTCTTTCAGTTTCTCAATCCATTCCTCCTGATCTTGCCTTACCTCCACAGTATATTCCTCAAAGAAGTTGGGGTCGTTAGCATCCACGTAAACCGTTTCCATAAACTTCGACTCCCACTTTCCCTTGCTGCGTTTGTAGGCTCTGTCGATGTAGGCACGAAGCAGCGCAATAGTAATCTCCTCCCATCGTGCCACGTCGCGTCCGAAGTCATGAAATTCCAAGTCTGCCTTTGGGATGGTAAGCTCATACCAATGAGGACTGTTCATGAGTGTTCTGAGCATGTCAAGGCCGATTTCCATGTTGTACCAACTTCTTTCGTTCTTCATTTGCTGAATGTCGAAGAAGATCCTATTCCAGTTCAAAAGAGAAAGATGCTCATGTTGCAGTTTACCTGTCGTTGCAGCAACCGCAGTATCTACACGTGCGCCACCACTATAGATGGCTTCCACCTTTGGGGTCCAGTCCAGTTTGATATTCGTACAGTCTATCATGTCCATAGGCCGAACGATTACCGTTTTCTTGAAGTCATAGCCTTCCTTCAAGCGAACGACCTTTAGTTTGGTAGATTCTGGAAGGAGCTTGACAGTAGGTATTTGAATGGGAATATAGACCTCTTCGTTTGCTGGCAATCCCTCATCTTCGAGGTACTTGCGGAAGGTTTCCATGTAGTCGGCTCGCACACCGAAGATGTTCAATGTCTCGATGTCACGGAGCCCACGAGGAAGAATGCCTGGGTTGTAGCTTGTGTCCAATTTAGAGCTGCGCTTTAGCGAATACTTAAATCCCTTCAAGCGTACTCCACGTCCGAAAAGCTGAATGATTTCAGAACCTTCGGAACGTCCCACATTCATCAATCCCATCACACTCACGCGCCATGAGCTCCATCCCTCGTTGAATTTCTTGGAACCGATAAGCAGATTGATGGTAGAATTCTCAGAGTTGATATTAGAGAAGAGGGATAATGTTCCAAACTCCTTTGTTTCACACAGCAGTCCATTGTCCTCGCAAAGCGAAATCAGTTTGCTGCTGTCGCCCACATTGATGACACCAAAGTAATCTGCATTGCCTATGCGAAGTCCAATCTCCTCATCTCCACCTTTCTGCTTGTCTATATGCAGACGTGCATTAGGAACATTGCTATGGAAGAGCGTACTAAGCACCTTCATATAGGTGCTACGTGCAAAGGCTTCCTCTTCACCGAGCCGCATCCCATCCTTTGCCATCTGGAAACAGTTGGCAAAGAGAGAATAGCCACGGCTGTTCTTGATGCCGTCATCAGGATTGAGCAGACGCTTGATATAACCAATGAACTCCTCTGGCCGGTCAACAAAAGCTTGCAAGAACAGCAGTATCTGCACCACATCGCTGACTTGTTTCCCTCTGACTGTGCGCACCGCATTCACAGAGCCACCGACAAAGATACCGAGAGGGCGAGCTATAAGGAAACGGTTTTTTACCAAAGGTGAAGCCTCAAAGGCTATCGTTTGCTCGTAGATACAAAGGAGGTAAGCCGTGAGGTACATATTCAGCAGTTCCTCGTCATCCCACGAAGGCATGTTCATGATTCGATAGTCCTTCCCGTAGCCATCACCGTAGAAATAACGGTACGAGTAATCGAATAGTGTAGCCTTTCCATACTCCTGAAGCAAAGCCGTACGGCTGGCACCCGACTGTGCGGCAATAGCCTGACCGAATGTTGCAGAATACTCAAAAGAGAATCCTTCAGCTGTCAGTTGGTTACGATACCGCTTCCATACTTCACCGCCAGTTCCACGGTGTCCTTCATCCACAAGCACCAGATTGTTTCCTTCAAAACTCTCCACCGCAACCGTCTTGTCGCCATCAGTGTCCGCCAGTTTGTTGATATCTATGACTTGAATGGTTTTTGTTCCGCCAAACATGCCAGTATCTGTCTGTTTTGTAAAGAATGAGGCATGGAATCCAGAATTCTGTAGTTCTGCAATGTGCTGGATACCTAGTCCTTCGTTAGGCGTAAGGATGAGGATATGGTTGAGTTTCTTGGCATGATGTTTCTCAGCATAATGGAGATATTGCATGATGTTGACATGCAGCATCAATGTCTTGCCAGAGCCTGTAGCACACCAGAAAGCCAGTTTGTTCAAGTCGTCCTCGGTGAATGGCGGCATCTCGTGCCATGTTTCTGGACGAGCATTGAATTCTTCGCAAAGGAAGCGATTGATACCATCAAGCAATGCTTGTCTGTCCGAGAAATATCTATCCAGATAAACCTCGGTGAAGAGCAGCGCAAGATACTGGTAGTATTTCCAGGTTATCTTGTCTTTACGATTCTCGTTGATAGCCTGAGTATGCTTCACAATATTGCGGTCGTACTCCAAGAGCATAGCCTCGTCAATCTCAAACCCAGTGTAAAGATGCGCTTTGAGTGCAGGAACAATCTTAGACGTACCCTCATCGTCAATACCTTCCAGAGCCGAGTCCTTCAAGTTCTCACTCAGTGCAGAAAGGTCGCGGCACCCAAAGAGGCTTAGTATATATTTGAACAGCACCAAAGCCTCTTGTAGCTTTGGCGGCTGTTTCGCTTGTTTCTTAGCCATAATGTATTGTTATGATATTTAATCGTCCTCTTCTGTTGTGTGGTCCTTTTTCTTCAGTTCCAATTCGGCTATGGTACGATCCACAACCTCCTGAAGCTGGTATGTCGCCACTCCCAACGGACGCTCCACTCCTCTGAAGCTCCATTCTACGATTGTGCGGTCGGCTTCCTTGCAGATAATAAGACCGATGGTGTCGTTATCATCCTTTCCTCTCAGCAACTCGTCTGCTGCAGAAACATAGAAATTGATTTTGCCAGCAAATTCAGGTTTGAAGCCTACAGCTTTTAGTTCCACTACCACGTATCGCTTTTGGGGTATATGGTAGAATACGAGATCTGGGAAAAACGTCTGTCCATTCGGCATTCTCAGTTCCATTTGTCTGCCGACATAAGCAAATCCCTTTCCCAACTCCAAAAGGAAGCGTGTGACATTGGTAACAAGAGCCTCTTCCAGCTCCCGCTCGTCATAGCCCTTTCTCATGGTCAGAAAATCAAAGTTATATGGGTCTTTGAGTATTTCCTGAGCCAGAAGTCCCTGTGGTGAAGGTAGTGTAGATGAGAAATTTGTTACCGCAGCTCCTTGCCTGTCAAAGAGGCGGCTCGCAATATTGTCTTCCAACATCCGACGGCTCCAATTCCCATCTATTGTTTGTCGAATGTAGAACAGCGCCTCTGAAACCGACTGGCATTTGCTGATGATTTCCACATGATGTCGCCATGGAACCCGGGCAAAGTCGTGAGGCATCTCCAATATTTTACCAGGCTGGTAAAAAGTCTCGTTCTCTTGTTGGTAAAACAAGAACCACCGCTTCATATAGTGCAGATTCACTACGGAAAATCCTTTTTGTTCGGGGAAGTTGTCCTGCAAATCCTTACTGATATTCTTGACTATGCCTTTTCCGTATGCCTCCTCCATATTCATGGTGGCAAGGTCACGTCCGAGCGACCAATAAAACTCCAGCAACTCGCTGTTAACGTGCAATGAAGCCTTAGCCTGTGCTGTGATGTACCTCGATTTGACATCGGCCAGCCATTGTACATAACTATTGTCGGGTGTCATATTTGTGCGGAAAACAAATTCTGGTTTATTGATATCTTCTGCCATACAGTCTAATCGTTCTCAAACATACGTTTTGCAAATTCCTCTTCAGTGAGCACCACCTTCCAGTGGTCCTCGTCGCGACGGAGATTAGGCAACGTGTTGTCACCATTCACATAGATAACATCGAACTCGGAGTCACGAGTACGGAAGTCCATGCGTTCGAAGAACTTGTTAAGAGCTTCGTTGTCTATCTCCTTGCAGTTGCGCCAGATGACGAGCGTGCTGAGGTTGTCTCGATGTGTGTGGCCTTGCACTACACAGATATTGCCATCCTTGTACCAGTCTTCCGTCTCTACATTCAAGCCGATGAGGTAGTTGAATGTCTCCACCATATCTACCGGTGTAGATACCAGCTCATTGTCCTTGGTCGTTTTGAGTGTCATGGCAAAAGGATTCTCAAACATCTTCAAGTTAAGGAGCGATTCACGAGTCTCTGTGTCGAGCATATAACTCAGCATATAGCTTTCCTTAAAGGATGAACCTTCCTCGAAGTTTATAGTCGATTGTTGTGACTGTTTCAGCTCGAGGTTGTTAAGTGTGTCCTCATACTGTTCCAGGCGAATATACTTGAAGCACTGGGAGATACCAGAGAAACAGATTTTACGCATACGTGGTTCGATGTAATTTTCGAATTGTTTGCCCATTTCAATTCCTATGTATTTTCTCTTTTTCTTTGCAGCTACCGCAAATGTTGTGCCACTGCCTCCAAAATAATCCATGACCATGTCTTGTGTTGAAGAACAAACCTCTAGAGCACGATCCAACAATGCTTCGGCATTTTCCGTAGAAAAACCAGTTTTACTAGAATAGCCTGCAATATCAAGCCAGTTTGTATCAAGGATTATTTTGTCTGTAGCTTCCACCTTGTATTGTGGGGTTGCTTCTGTACAACCACACATAGGACATTTTTCCCAATTCCCTTTATAATGAGGTTCCCCGCATTTTTTGCATATTATTCTTAATCTTCCTTCTTGGACCATTCTGTCCATGGATTCTTGAGAATACTTAAAATGAGCATCATACTTGTATGGTTTGAACACCTTACCAAACAACATTCTTGTAGGAGGATTTCTGAAACCAGAAGAATCATCTACGCGTCTCCAATATGCCTCTCTAATTTCTTTAAGTTTAATATAAGGGTTATTAAATGTATATTCTAACGTGTTTGAATACAGAAATAAAGAGTCGTTTGCTAACGGGAGCGAGATTCGACCTTGATCAGTAACGTTCTTTCTTATTCGTTGAACAAGTAATTCTGAGAGAAATTTGTCTTGACCAAAAACAACATTCATTATGTGTCTTGCCAAATGATTTCCATTATTATCACATCTTAAATAAAAGAAACCATTATCCGAAAGGAAGTCCATAGACTCGCAGATTCTATTGTAAAGTAAAGTGCTCCAAGTAGAATCCTTGTAATCTGTACGATAAAGGAAGTCTCCATTTTGTTTTAGGTTAAAGGGGGGGTCTATATAAATGCATGAAATACTTTTGCTATATCTCTTGGAAATAAGACGTAATGCCTGAAAGTTTTCACTTTTAATCAATAATCCATTACATTGCTCATCAAGCCCCTTATCCCCTAAATGGCTAATCAGCTTATGCTTAAACTGCAGAGAGAAGAACGCAGTATCCAGCACAAGGAAAGGGTTCTGGCGAAGGAACTCCATCGTAAGAGGCTCAGAATAAGCCTCTGTTGTCAAATCCCCCTTAATATCATCAATGGCAAAGAGGCGTACCCACTCCTCACGCTGCCGGTCGTTAGCAATGATGTCTGCATATAACTCTTCGGGTACACGGTCGAGTGTGACACAGTAGTCACTCTGCACCACAAACTTCTTCTTCAGCCAAAGACGTTTTTGGAAGTCCTCCAACTGCGCCAACATACGTATAATCTTATCGCCTACCTGTTTGATGGCCTTCACGATGCCGAGTTGGCTCTCTATATGACGCACATCAAGGTCGTCGAGCTGCATGACTTCATTCTTGATATAGAAGTCCAGCTCACGACGAAGGAATCCTCCCAGGTCTTTGTGGATGAAATAGTCGAAAGAGTTTTTGGCAGTATAGTCAGTGAGATGCTTTTCGAGGAGTGTGCGGTTTGCATTATCCTTTGTAGGCACTTTCACATCAAGCAGTTCCATGAAATCAGTTGGCACTATCTCCATGATTTTACCCAAAGCATCCGTCAGCAAGTCCTTCTGCTTGGTAGCCTTTGGCATCAGCTCGTAAGTAAAGAAGATGCGCAGTTCATCACCAGAAACCTCAAAGACGGCCTCTTCCTCATTCTGTGGACGGTAGAGCGCAAATCTACGCTCCATGTCATTAGCGGCCTTGTTGTTGTTCTGCTCAGTGCTGGCATCTTTCAGTACGAAATGAACCTTCCGTCGGCTTGTTGGCAGCACGAAGGTATAATCACGGAAGTATTCCGACGTCTTAATATAGTATTGGTCTGCATTAGCCCAATAGAGCTTCACCTCCTCGCCATTATAAGGAATGGCATAGGTGTTATCCTTATAACGACGTTTGGAAACGAAATCCCCATTGTCGTAATAACGGCTGAAGAAAGTAACGAGACGAGAGAATACCTCATTCTGCAAGGAAGCGGTATCAGTAGTCTGCTCCAACTTAGCTTTCAGTTGTTTGTATTCAGGGTTGTTCTCTGCCGATGCTCCAAACGAAGCAGCCTGCGTTTCTATCTCCTTCATACGGTCCTTGATGGAAGCCGTTTCGTTGTCACCAGCCCCCTGAAGTGCATCCTTCACCTGAGGAAGCAGTTCATGCTCCAGGAAGTGCATGATGTCCTGTCGCTTTTGGTTCATGATGCGGTATATGCCAAAGTCCAGTTCGGCATGATCCATCATGAACATCTCTTTTAGCTTATTGACAAAGCTATCATAATAGTTGATTGCCATATGTTGTATATTCTTGTTGACGTATTGTTTATCAGACCGTTTTCCATCGTATGATGAAAAGGTCGTTGTTCTCAGCTGATTGGATGAGTCTCTTTTCCAGGTCGCTTATCATCTTTCGACGTTGCAGACTTATCTCGTCCTCTCTGTCCTCCAACTCGTTGCGAAGACGACGCTTCTTCCGCTTGAGTTCATCGACTTTGCGTTCAAAGTCCAGTTTCTCCTGTACCGAGGTGGCATTACGAGCGTCGCGTTCTGCCTGAAGGATGTTCCGCTTCACAGTGGAAAGCTCCACTTCTATGCTATCTACCATGTCATGTTCCCACTGATAAATGCGGTTTTCCTCCTGCTTGAAGTAAGTCAGGTTTTTGCTGTCTATGTCATGCAGCTTTGCCTTGGCATGCTGCCGTGCGTCCTTTTGAAGTCTCAGCTTGACAGCTTCGTCCACCTGTTCCACTGGGTATTCTGTACCACCATTCAGGAATAGTTTCTCAGCATCCTCCTGTGTAAGAATACGTCCAGAGTCTGTAAATGCAGAAAAAAGTGTGTGTTGCTCCTCAGATAGAGAGGAAACAGAAAGCTGTGAAAGAATCAGCCATCCGTTTTCATTCTGAAGATATTCAGGAAAGGCAGCGTCCATCTCCATAGCATCTTCCGAGAAATCAACCTCTGCCACATCGTCCAGTGTAAGCGACAAAGCCGTGTTGATGACATGCTGCGCCAAAGGATGGCTCAGACGGTATGGAGTGCCTTCTCCTTCTTCTCCCAAGAAAACATATCGCCCAGGATGGCATCCTGCAACAGGAGTACGAAGAACGAAAGCGTGTTTGCTATCATAGAAAATCGCTTGCGAACTTAGAACGAACTTGGTCAGTTCCCAGAAGATGTGATGGTATCTGCTAAGGAAAGCACCTGTATTGTCGCGAGTCATGCGCAGATGTTCCTGCACATTGATGTCGAACTTGTCAAGCACCTCTGAACGTACCTCATCCATACGCTCTTCTATTTCCTGTTGCATATCCGTCTGTAATTTCTCAAAGGCGCTGTTGATTTCCTCTTCGCTACGGCATTGCTGGTAAATCTCCCAGATACGAGATTCTATGTCGATTGTGTCAGCTTGTCCCAGTATTTCATCGCTGGCTCCAAATACATCATCGAAGAGTTTGAACTTCGTACTGAGAAGGTCAAACACACGAACATCAGCAAAGTTGCGGATGTTGATGAAGTTCACCACCACCACATCATGCTTCTGTCCGTAACGATGGCAACGACCGATACGCTGCTCAATGCGCTGCGGATTCCATGGCAAATCATAGTTGATGACAAGCGAACAGAACTGGAGGTTAAGACCTTCTGAAGCAGCTTCTGTAGCAATCATGATGTCTGCCTCGTTCTTGAAATAGTCAACGATGGCAGCACGTCTGTCGGCCGCCTTGATGCCGCTGACATTATCAGGATGAGCAAGACACCATCGTTTGTAAATCTCATTTGTCTGCGGCTCACTTGCTTTGCCGTTGAATAGGACCACCTTGCCCTCATATCCGTTTGCCTCCAGGTAATCACGCAGGAAAGCCTGCGTCTTGGTAGATTCTGTAAAGATGAGAGCCTTACGCAACGCCCCTTGTTCATTCAGTTTTTTGAAAGACTCCACAAGAGCTGTGGTCAAAGCCGTAGCTTTCGACTCGCTTTTAATAGCCTTTGCCTTATTTATAAACTCCTGTAACGTGGCTATCTCCGCTTTCAAACGAGGGATGTCAATTTCTTCATCATCAAACAGACTGTTCTCTTCCTGCTCATCTAACGAATCATCCTCATAAAACTGGGAGTCCTCCATCCCCTCGGCTACCATGTCAATATCAAAATCCTCCATCATCTGACGTTCAAGCATGCGCTCCAGACGCTCTTTGATATGCGTGAGTGTGAATGTGAGGGCATAAGTAGATGACGCAAGAATCTTGCGAATAATCATCGTGGTAAGTTTCTTCTGGCCGGCAGGAACACTATATATGTCATCACGGCGTAGGAATTCAGACACCGCGGTATATAATTCCTGCTCCTGGTCAGTAGCATTGAATTTCTGAGTCAAAGGCAGACGGTGTGTGTAGTTGATATACTCACGCACATCGTTGCGCAGAGTGCGAGTGTAAATCTTGCTTATACGCTGACGAAGGTTCTCTAAGTTTTCCCCTTTACCATACTGACTACGAAACGATTTCTCGCTACCAAACAAACGGTCGTCAATGATAGACGTGAGACCATAAAGCTCCATCAGGGAGTTTTGAAAAGGTGTAGCTGTAAGCAGTAACTTCTTCACCCCATGAAGAGCATCACGCACGTCAGCTGCAGTTTTGGCAGATTTGCGATAAACATTGCGTAGTTTGTGTGCTTCATCTATCACTGCCAAATCAAAGCCATTGGTAAGAATCTCAGCCTTGCGTTTGGCAGCAAAGTTATAGCTGCAAATGACAGCACGCTTGGAAGAGAACGGATATTTGCCATCACAGAGATAAGCGTTATAGTTCTTTGTGTCAAGGATTTCACTTGGGATGCCAAATTTATCCATCAGTTCCGCCTCCCACTGTTTACGAAGAGAAGCTGGGCATATGATAATAATCTTTCGCTTTCCTACAGCCCAATACTGACAAACGACAAGGCCAGCCTCGATGGTTTTACCAAGACCTACCTCATCAGCCAAGACCACGCCTTTAGACAAAGGCGAGTTAAACGCGAACAATGCTGCGTCTATCTGGTGGGGATTGATGTCCACGGAAGAGCTAAGAAGCGACTGCGAAATCGATTCAAGTTCTTCTCCTGATGCCTGTTGGCTCAGCAGCGTAGCATAGTATTTGGCATGAAAACGAGTTATCATGTAGTGTCCATAAAGGAAACTCCCAAGTAGAATGCACCGACAGGGGACCAACCCTTTTGCACATCCACGAGGGAGTTCTTTTCTTATTTTATCCTTTTTCCGACTGTCAAGTCAGTGTGGTCTGTTTGTCGGTGTGCTTGCTTTACTTGATTTAAGTTTGCGCGCACGCTGTCTATGAAACGCAAATTTACGAAATTATTTCGGGAGATGCGAGGTAACTGCCAAAACTTTGTGACGACCATTAACGCTAATGGTTTCTGCGGCTTTATCGAGCTGCAAGGTCTTTTGTGTGACATCAAACGGTTTGTCCTGCTTCACTTTCGAGAAGCCATCTGTTATGCAGAAACACTTTTCTGTTGCTATAAACCCACCCGCCCTTACCTTTGACCTGTCAATCATAAAGCGCTCGCAGTCATTTTCTAAGCTATTACCGCTATACTGTGAGCGCTTTATGATGATTTATTATTCGTTGCTTCTCAACGTCTTCGACGGGTTGCAGGAGGCGGCACGCCATGTTTGCCAGAGGATGGAAAGCATGGCCACCAGCAGAATGATGAGAGCTGACAGCGGCAGGATGTACCATGGGAAGGAGATGGCATAGTGGAAGCCTTGCAGGTAGCGCAGCATGAGCCATATGCTCAGGGGCGTTGCCAGTACCACTGCCACCAGCGTGGTGAGCACGAAGCGCACCGACAACCAGCCCACCACAGCCCGCTGACCATATCCGAACACACGGCGAAGGGCTATCTGTCTGCTCTGCTGTGCTGTGAAATAAACCGACATGGCCAGCAGGCCGAGAGCCGATATCATCACCGAGATGAACATGAAGACCAGTACGAGCATCATGGTATTGCGCGTGCCTTTGAGCTCGTCCTTCAGATAGTCCGTCACGTAATAAGCCTTTGCCTCAACAGGCAGGCCCGACAACTCAAGTGCAGTCTGCCTGTAGGCTTCCTTCACTGCATTCATCGCCTCTGCCTCGTCGCCCTGTACCTCAATTACTTGACAGAACAGCACGGAATCCTTTTCCCCAATGAGCTCCACCGCATTGTGACTGTCCTTCATCGGTTCATCCACAGCCGACCCTGCATAGTAGTCCGACACCAGACCACACACCCGCTTGCGTATGCGACCTTCCTGCTCCGGCTCCACATAAGGGTTCTGGGGCGAAATGCGGTAGCGCCGGCACGTCTCCCTGGTGACAAGCAGTTGTCCGGGCAGGGGCTTGGTGTATTGTTCGATGACCTTAAACCCAAGCATGTCAAACACCGTAGAATCAAGACGGATGCGCCTCATCCACGACAGTTTCTCGCCATCGCGATGCACACCATCATAGCCCACCGTCCAAGGGACACTGCCGGCATAGCCTGCTCTGCGCACCTGGGGCAACTGCACCAGGCGGTTGTGAAGCAGCTCCTGTTGTGCCCTATCCGTTCCCAATGCCCAGGTGTTCACCATGAGGATGCCTTCTGTGCGGTAGCCCGTAGGACGATGGAGCATGTGCTGCATCTGTATCACCATGCACAGGCCCACCGATACCAGCACCATGCTGATGGCGCTCTGAAGCACCATGAACACACGTCCGAGCACCATCTTGCTGCGGAAGCGGAAGTTGCCCTTCATCACATCTATGGGCTTGATACGCAGTACCAGCAGGGCCGGCAGGAAGGCAGAGAGCAGCGACACCAGCACCAGAGCGGCCAGTGCAACCAGCAACGACACCGCATCTGTGGGAAATTCTATACTGGTGCCAAGCCACTCATTGAAGAGCGGACGGAAGGCAAAAGCCACCAGGCAGCCCAGCAGGAAGCAGAAACCAGTGAAGAGGAACGACTCGGCAATGAAGCGGCGCAGCACACTCATGCGGGTTTCTCCCACCAGACGGCGGGTAGCCATCTCACGGGCACGACGGCCAGTCTGGGCCACTGTGAGGTTGATATAGTTGAACAATGCCGACAGAAGCAGCATCAGAGCCACTCCCACCAGGGTGAGCACCCTGCTGCGATCGCCCTTGCGCAGCACCCCATTATCCCTTTCGATAGGCGCAAAATAGATTCCGCTTACAGGCACAAGCGATGCTCCCCACAGGAATGAACCATTGTCACCATTGTCTGGCCAGTCCTGCCAATAGTCCTTGTAACCCTGGAGCAAGTCCTTTTGGGCCTTTTCGGCAGATGTTCCCGCTGCCAGACGGGTGAAGGTGAAGACCGAACCGAAGTTGTCCATCTCGGCCACATAACCCTGCAAGTACAACATGGGAACCACCATATCTATATCCTGGAAGATGCTGGAAGGTCCCAGATCAGGCATCACGCCCGTCACATGCAGGCGCACCCTCTCGCCGCCACGCTGCCAGGTGAGCGACTTCCCTATGGCATCGGAGGTGCCGAAGAGCCTACGGGCACAACTCTCGGTGAGCACCACCGACTCACGGTCCCGCAATGCCCGTGCCTGATCACCCGCCAGGAGGGGCATCTGCATGAACTGGAAGAAGTCGGCATCTGCCCCCACAGCCTGCAGCTGGTGGTATTCGTCGCCCACCAGAACATGGGCTCCGAGCTGACAGCTTATCCTGGTCCAGGACGTGAAGGCGAACAGATGGTTCAGGATTTTCTCGCCCGTACCCAATGTCATGCCTATGCTCTCACCATATCCCAGCGCATAGATGCTGTCATAGGCAGGTCTGGTGCGGCCCACGCTGTATTCCGTGCGGGCATAGGATGCGAGCAGCACCACAAATCCCAGCGCCACCGAGAGCCCGAAAACCTCGATGGCCGTATAGAGTTTGTTCCGTTGCAGGAACTTGAAGAATGTTTTCATCTTTCTCTTTCTGTTTGATTGAAATTCCGTCACAGCCCTTCCTTGTCACGGGGCTGTCTCATTCTGTGTGCCGGCTCAGAAGACTCCATCAAGCGAATCCACCACCTGACCGTCAAAGAGCTCCACCGTGCGCTGGGCAAAGGTAGCGTCGTGCTGGCTGTGCGTAACCATCACTATGGTCACTCCCTGCTGGTTGAGCTGGCTCAGGAGTTCCATCACCTCCAGTCCGTTACGCGAGTCCAGGTTGCCGGTAGGCTCATCGGCCAGCAGGAGCGAAGGCTTGATGACCACCGCACGCGCTATGGCTACACGCTGCTGCTGGCCGCCTGACAACTGCTGGGGATAGTGGTGGGCACGGTGGCTCATCTTCAGTTGCCGCAGTATCTCCACCACCCTCTGCCGGCGCTCCTTGGCAGGCACGCCGAGCGCCTTGAGCGGCAGCTCCACATTCTCCTCCACATTGAGTTCGTCGATGAGGTTGAAACTCTGGAACACAAAACCGATGCGCCCACGGCGGAAGAGCGTGCGTTCACGCTCCCGCAAGCCGCCCACCTCGTGCCCGTCCAGGCTGTAGTGTCCGCTGGTGGGATTGTCCAGCAGTCCCAGTATATTGAGCAATGTCGATTTGCCACAGCCCGACGGTCCCATGACGGCAACGAACTCACCGTCCTGCACCTCCAGGCTCACACCGTTGAGGGCATGTGTCTCCACCTCGTCGGTATGGAACACCTTGGTCAGATTCTCTACTTTGATCATACGCTTCTTTATCTTTAAGTTTATACTTTCTGTCCGTTTGCATGAGCAAAGATACAGGCTTTCTCGCGGAAAGGGAGCCGATGAAGCGCTGCCCAAAGGCGGTTTGGATGAAAATCACACACTCCACCGTATGATATTCATACACATTTGACGTAACTTTGTGGCGGAACAGGGGCCAGACGGTTTCCTGCTACCGCACCCAACCTATATACATTATATATATGGCACAATACGGAACGATAGTGGTAGTGGATGACAATCCTGCCATCCTCACCGCACTGAGGATATGCCTGGACAGCACCTTCGAGCGGGTCATCACACTCGCGTCACCCGACAGCCTGCCTGCCACGCTGCAACAGGAGAAGGCTTCCATTGTGCTGATGGACATGAACTTCACCCTGGGGATGAACACTGGGCAGGAGGGGCTTACGTGGCTGCGCACGCTCAGACATCTGCATCCGCAGTTGCCCGTGGTGCTCATCACGGCCTATGCCGACGTGCAGCTGGCGGTGAAGTGCCTCAAGGCAGGCGCCTCCGACTTCGTTACCAAGCCGTGGGACAACGACGAGCTGCTGCGCACGCTGAAGGATGCAGTGGATAAGGGACAGGAGATACAGTCGCTGGACGAACTGGAGCGCAACCACGTGAAGCGTGTGGTGGATCACTGCCATGGCAATATCAGCCGGGCAGCCGAACTGCTGGGCATCACGCGGCAGACGCTTTATGCCAAACTGCATCGCCCATGAGCAGCCTCATCACACTCGTCAGGCAATGGCTGCAGGAGGTATCCGAGCAGATGCAGACTCCCGTCACACTGCCCCTCGGACTGCTTCTGGGAGTGCCGGCAGTGCTGCTCGTCATCTGGCTCATCTGGCATAGGCACCACCAGCAGGCGCTTGCTGCCAAAGCCTGGCTGATGAACGAGGCTGTGCGCAATGAGGATCTGGCCTTCCGGCTCTCTGCCCGCGGACTGTGCAAAGGCGAGCGGGCGCTGCTGGACAGCCTCAACAACATGGGGCACGAGATAGGCATACTGATGGACCGACACGAGGTGGAGTCGTGGCAGAAGCTGACACGCGTGCTCACCCACGAAATCATGAACGCCACCGCACCCATCTCCTGCATCACCCAAGCCTGGCTGGCCGACCCGCGCATCAAGGGTTCGCAGTACGAGGAAGGGCTCAAGGCCATACAGGAGACCACCGCCTCGCTGAGCGCCTTTGTGGAGAGCTACCGCAAGATGACACAGCTGCAGAAGCCTGTGCCCACCGATGTGAACCTCCAGCAAGTGGCAAGCACCCTGCAAGCCATGTACCCCGCGCTCACCTGGCACGTGCATCTCGACGAGGCTCCCACCGTGTTCACCGATGCCCATCTGCTGCTGCAGATAATGGTCAACATGGCCAAGAACGCCGCCGAAGCAGGCGCTGCCCACATGGGGCTGCACTGGCACGACCGCCTGCTCATCAGCAACGACGGCCAGCCCATCCCCAGTGATGTGCGCCGTGAGATATTCGTCCCCTTCTTCACCACCAAGCGTACGGGCAGCGGCATCGGGCTGTCCTTCTCCCGACAAATCATCATGGCACAGGGAGGCAACCTCACTCTGCTACCCATCCCAATGAGCGGCTACCACACCACCTTTGCCCTCACATTCCCCCGGCAACAGTAGTCTTTTCGTCAGCCAAACCTAATCAAAACAAAAAAGAAGCCTGTGAAAATCTCCGTTTGCAGGCTTTGGATGCACATCAGAAGGCTTTGGATAGCCATCAGAAGGCTTTGGATGGCCATACGCAACCTGCAAACGGAGATTTCTGCACACTTGGGCAAATGATATCAGTACGCTGCACTGACGACTGCAGCGCGCTGCATGGGCCATCGCAGCACGCTGCGAATGGAACTGCACCGCACTGCGGGGAAAGGCCCTTCCCTGTGGAGCGGGAATGACTGCCGTGTTCCCCTTTCAATACAGCCGTCTGGCACAAAAAAGAAATGCTGCCAGGGCGCATGGATGATGCGGCCCCGGCAGCATTGTCTGTCGGTCAGGTGTCCGTGAAGGAGTGCGCTTACAGGTCCTCGGGACGCACGTCGTACTTCTTCTGGAGCTTGTCGAGCTGCTTGTGCAACTTCTTTGTCAGCTTCTCATAACCGGGCTTGCCATAGAGATTGTGCATCTCTGTGGGATCCTCCTGCAGGTCATACAGCTCCCACGTATCTATGTCATTATAGAAATGAATGAGCTTGTAGCGCTCGGTGCGGATGCCATAGTGACGCTTCACCATATGCTCGGCAGGGAACTCGTAGAAGTGATAGTAGATGCTGTTGCGCCAGTGCTTGGGACTCTGCTTGCCCTTGAGCAGGGGCACCAGGCTCACTCCCTGTATGTCGTCAGGTATAGGAGCACCGGCCAGCTCAAGGAATGTGGGAGCATAGTCGATGTTCTGCACCATGTCGTCTATCTCGCCACGTCGCTCCAGTCCGTCGGGCAGACGCATGATGAGAGGCGTATTGAGGCTCTCCTCATACATGAAGCGCTTGTCAAACCATCCGTGCTCACCCATGTAGAAACCCTGGTCGCTGGTGTAGATGACCAGTGTGTTGTCCAGCATATCATGCTCGCGCAGATAGTCCATAAGGCGGCCCACATTGTCATCCATGGCACGAGTCACCTTGGCATAATCGCGCATGTAACGCTGGAACTTGTACTCCGTGAGGGCACGTCCCGTGGGAGGATTCTGGTAGAAGGCCGTTGTGATGGAGTCATAGAACTGGTCATACACGCGGCGGTCGGCCTCGTCCAGGCGCTTGATATTGTTCAGATAAGCCTGGCTCAGGCGGGTGGAATCGCCCTTGCGGTATATCTTGTTGTCATACACGATGTCCATATCGTGGGCCGAACCGATGGTCATCTCCTGCTGCTGGGCGGCTACACGGCCTTCCCAATTGTCCCAGAAGTTGCCGGGCAGGGGGAATGTCTGGTCCTCATAGGCGCGCAGATACTTCATGGGGGGCAGCCAGTCGCGGTGACAAGCCTTGTGATGCACGAAGAGGATGAAGGGTTTGTCCTGGTCGCGATGCTCCATCCAGTCGATGGCCTTGTCGGTGACGATGTCGGTGCAGTAGCCCTTGGCCACCTTGCGCGAACCGTCCATCTGGATGAACGTGGGGTTGTAGTATTCGCCCTGCCCGTGCAGAATCTCGTAGTAATCGAAGCCCGTGGGCTGGCTCACCAGGTGCCACTTGCCGATGAGGGCTGTCTGATAACCAGCCTGACGCATCAGCTTGGGCATAGTCTGCTGGCTGCCGTCAAACACGCCGTGCTCATTGTTGGTGAATCCGTTCTTGTGGCTGTGCTTGCCGGTGAGCATGCAGGCGCGGCTTGGGCCGGACAGGCTGTTGGCCACATAACTGTGACGGAAGAGCACACCCTCGCTGGCGAGCCTGTCGAGGTTGGGTGTCTGGATAGGACTGTTGCCGTATGCCGAGAGCATCTGTGCAGTATGGTCATCCGTCATAATATAGACGATGTTGGGTCGCTGCTGGGCGCTGGCCGCCACAGGAAGCAGCATGAGTAAAGAGACTTGCTTCTTCATTCGTTTTTACTATTAGGATAATATTACTTAGGGTCGTTATGTATCGTGCTTGGGAGGCTGCCTTCACAGGCCGCCTCTCACGCTTCTTTCTTGTCGTTCTGTGCCGTGAGCATAGCTTTCAGATAGGGTGCAGTGACGCTCACATCGCTCCCGGCCAGCTGTTCTGGTGTGCCGCTGAACACGAGACGGCCACCTTCGCGGCCTCCTCCAGGGCCCATGTCGATGAGCCAGTCGGCACTCTTCACCACATCCAGATTGTGCTCGATGACCACCACCGTATTGCCTTTATCGACCAGGCGGTTGAGTACGGAAAGCAGCACACGTATATCCTCGAAATGGAGACCCGTGGTGGGTTCGTCCAGTATGTAGAGTGTCTTGCCCGTATCTTTCTTCCCTAGTTCGGTGGCCAACTTCACTCGCTGGCTCTCGCCGCCCGACAGGGTAGTGCTCGGTTGGCCCAGCTTGATGTACCCCAGCCCCACATCCTGGAGCACCTTGATGCGTTTGAGGATGGACGGTTGGTTCTCAAAGAACTCCACCGCCTGGTTGATGGTCATGTCGAGCACGTCTGCTATGCTCTTTCCACGGAACCTCACCTCCAGCGTCTCACGGTTGTAGCGCTTTCCCTGACACTCCTGACAGGGTACCAATACGTCGGGCAGGAAGTTCATCTCTATGGTGCGATAGCCGTTGCCACCGCATGCTTCACACCTGCCACCCTTGACGTTGAAGGAGAAGCGGCCTGGTTTGTAGCCACGTATCTTGGCCTCGGGAAGTTCCACAAAGAGGCTGCGTATGTCATTGAAGATGCCTGTGTAGGTGGCAGGATTGGAGCGCGGAGTACGCCCGAGCGGACTCTGGTCCACACTCACCACCTTATCTATATACTCCAAACCCTCAATGGAATCGTATGGGAGGGGAGCCTGCAGCGAGCGGTAGAAGTGCTGGCTGAGCAGGGGCTGCAGGGTGTCGCCTATGAGCGTGCTCTTTCCGCTGCCGCTCACACCGGTCACGCAGATGAGACATCCCAGCGGGAATGTGGCATCCACACCCTTCAGATTATTGCCCCTTGCCCCCTTGAGCGTGAGCACATGGCCGTTTCCGGGACGACGCACAGCAGGCACCTCGATGCGCTGCACGCCCCTCAGGTAGCGGCTGGTGAGCGTATCGGCCTTGAGCATATCCTTGTAAGTGCCCTGATACACCACCTGTCCGCCCTTGCGGCCAGCCATCGGGCCGATATCCACAATATAGTCGGCATGCTCCATCATCTCCTGGTCATGCTCCACCACTATCACTGTGTTGCCCGTATCACGCAGCTTGCACAGTGACTTGATGAGTCTGATGTTGTCACGCTGGTGCAGTCCGATGCTCGGTTCATCCAGTATGTAGAGCACCCCCACCAGCTGGCTGCCTATCTGTGTGGCCAGTCGGATGCGCTGGCTCTCGCCGCCGGAAAGGGTGGCCGAAGAGCGTGAGAGGGACAGGTAATCGAGTCCCACATCGAGCAGGAAGCGCAGGCGGGTGCGTATCTCCTTGAGTATCTCGCTGGCTATACGCCGCTGCTGGGGAGCCATCTGCTCCTCTACCCCACTCACCCACTCGTATAGCTCGGAGAGATCCATTGCGGAGAGTTGGGCTATGTTCTTGCCTGCGATGCGGAAATGAAGCGCCTCGCGGTTGAGCCGGGCACCGCCACACTCGGGACAGGTGCATGTTCCGCTGAACTGCTCAGCCCACCGCTGGGCATTGGCACCCATATCCTGGTCCTGCATCTGGCTGATATACTTGGCCAGTCCGTCATATTCGCAGAAGAGGTCGTTGCTGGTGTGAGCCACCGAAGAGGGGATACGCAGGCGCTCGTCACTGCCGTTGATGATGTCGGAAAGTGCCTCATCGGGCACCTGCGAGAGCGGTGTATCCAGCGTGCAGCCGTAGGTCTGGAGCAAGGCATCTATCTGCCAGAATATCATCTGCTGGCGTGATTTGCCCAAGGGGGCTACTCCTCCCTGCTTCACACTCAGACTGCGGTCGGGGAAGACCTTGTCGGGGTCTATCAGACTCACGTATCCCAAGCCCTTGCAACGCGGGCAGGCACCCTGTGGGCTGTTGAATGAGAAGTTGTGCGGAGCGGGATCGCGATAGGAGATGCCGCTGGTGGGACACATGAGACGCTTGCTGTAGTGGCGCAGTTCGCCCGTGTCGGTATCCAGCACCTGCAGCAGTCCGTCGCCCTGCTTGAGCGCTACGGCCACTGTCTGAGCCAGTCGTCCCTCGTCCTTCTCCTGCACCCGCAGGCGGTCGATGACCACTTCGATGTCGTGGTTGCGGTACCTGTCCAGCTTCATCTCGGGCACTATCTCGCACATCTCACCATCGACGCGCACATAGAGATAGCCCTTGCGGCGCACGCTCTCGAAGAGTTCGCGGTAATGTCCCTTGCGGTGATGCACCAGAGGCGACAGGATGCATATCTTGCGCGAAGCGAAATCGCGGATGATCAGATGCACTATCTGCTCCTCGGTATATTTGGCCATAGGCTCTCCGCTGACGTATGAGAACGCCTCGCCGGCACGTGCGAAGAGCAGGCGCAGGAAGTCATAGATTTCGGTGGTGGTGCCTACGGTACTGCGCGGATTCTTGTTGGTGGTCTTCTGCTCGATGCTGATGACCGGACTGAGGCCAGAAATCTGATCCACATCGGGGCGCTCCATGTTGCCCAGGAAATTGCGGGCATAGGCGCTGAACGTCTCTATATAGCGTCGCTGACCCTCGGCATAGATGGTATCGAAGGCCAAGGAAGACTTGCCACTGCCGCTCAGACCGGTAATCACAGTGAGGCTGTGGCGGGGAATCTCCACATCCACATTCTTCAGGTTGTGCACTCTGGCACCCAGTATGGTCAGCTTGGAATCACTCATCAGTGCCTCCCGTTCCCTGCTGACGGCTGTTGTCATAGCCCGTCAGCACCGATATCGTCTTCTTGATATTGTACTTACGTCCGTCGGCTCCCTTGGCCTTCACCACCAGGAAATACACTCCGTCGCTCACCGTACGGCCATTGACCTTGCCGTCCCAGCCGCCTGCGGGAGAGTTCCAGGAGTAGAGTTTGCGGCCCCATCTGCTGAAGACAGCCGCCTCGAACGACACTATACTCTGGTAGCCTTCCTTGGCACGCAGCACATCGTTGTAGCCATCGCCGTTGGGCGAAAAGGCGTTGGGGAACTCCAGCTTGCTCTCGCTGATGCTCACGCAGATGGGATTCTCCTCGCCCTCACCGGGGTAGGTGATGGTATCATTGCCCAAGGTGAAGGTGGTATAGAGCTGTATGCGGAACGAACCACTGCCGGTGAACGTATAATCAATCTCCTCGTCGAAGCGGTGCACAAGCAGGTTCTTGTCATCACCCTCGCGCCAGATCTTCCACTCATAGCGGGCTGTGTAGTCGCCCACATTCTGCGGATTGGCACTGAAATGTGCCTTGAGCGGTGCACTCTGGCTGGAAGAGGCATCATCCAGTTCCTCTCCCTCAACGGTCACATACGTGCCGGTAGGATCTACCGAGGGCAATTCGTCCTCCCCCGCAACAGCCCACACAGGAGCCTGAGACTGACGCACAGCAGACACGGAAGCCCACCGCAAAGAAGGGTCAAGCACGATGCCGGAAGCCTGCACAGAGGCAGCCGCACCCGACAGAAAAAGGGTGGAAAGCCCAAGAGAGAGAGCCTTTAGAATGTTCTTATTACGCATAGTTCTGCAAAATTAGCGTTTTTCCTTCACCCGCCACCCCTTTTCGTGCCGCAAAATGACTGCCATAGGGGGAAAAGTGTTACCTTTGCGGATATGAAAAGACTATTATCCCTCATACTGATATGTCTGCCCTGCCTGCTATGGGCACAGGGTACCATGCAGCAGCTCCAGCACATGCACCAGGTGCGGAAAGGAGAAACGTGGACTGCCATAGCCGCCAAGTACGGCATAAGCGAGCTGGCCCTGAAGCAGGCCAACCCTGATGCGAAGGTCAAGAAAAAGAAGCCCAAGAAGGGAACACTGCTCACCATCCCCGATGCCTGCCCGCAGCCCGAACCCGTGAAGGAGACTGTGCCAGCCGTGCGCACCAGCATGAACAGCATCAGCATAGGCGTTTTGCTGCCCCTGGAGGAGAGCAGCGAGCGTGGTGCCAAGATGGTGGAGTTCTACCAGGGACTGCTGATGGCGGCCGACAGCGTGCGCCGAAGCGGAGTGGATATCACCATACACGCTCTGCACACAGGCTCTACCAAGGTGAGCATGCAGCAGTTGCTCAGCACGCACAAGCAGGAGCTTCAGCACGTGCACCTCATCTTCGGACCCGTAGATGGAGCACAGATAGAGCCACTCAACCAGTTCTGCATGCAAAACAACATACGTCTGGTGATGCCCTTTGCCCACACGCAAGGGGAAACCAACCAGCCTCTGGCCTATACGGCAACGGCTCCCAGCAATGTGAGCGCTACGGATGCAGCCGCACTGGTGCAGAAGACGATGGAGAAGAAGGCCAACTACGTGATACTGAACACCAACGAGCCTGACACACGCGGAGCGCTTTTCACGGGCAAACTGAAGGAATGTCTGGCCGAGAAGAAGGTGGCAGCCAGGGTGCTGAACATCGATGGGGATGATTTCGCATTTGAGTCGGCTTTCAACCAGACACAGGTGAACTGCATCGTACCCGACAATACAGGCATCAAGTCACTCAACATCCTCTGCACCAAGTTGCGGGACTTTGCTGCCGCACACCCGCAATACCGACTCCGGCTGGTGGGCTACCCCGAATGGATGGCCTATACGGAGACGCTGCTGGACTGTTTCTACCAGTTTGACACATACGCCTACTGCACCTACTACAGCCACCCGCTGAGCCCGAGCACACAGTCTTTCGACAACGCCTTTGCCAGCAACTTCGGGCATCCGATGATGATGAGCTTCCCACGCTATGCCATGATGGGCTTCGACATGGGCTACTACTTCATGCACGGACTGGCCGCTCTGGGCGACACCTTTGAGGCCAAGCAGGGCAAAATCAAGCAGCAGCCTGCACAGCACAACTTCCTTTTCCGACAGGACGCAGAGGGAGGCGAACGCATGAACCACTTCGTGCAACTGGTGCACTATTCCACTGACCAGAAGATAACACTTGTGCAATGAAGAGACTCATCATCACTCTGTCACTCCTGGCAGCATGGACAGCCAGCCAGGCACAAGTGGGCGAACCGCGTCAGGACCTGGCTGTGGGCGTGAGCGGAGGCTACGTGCTCAACAAGGTTTCCTTCAACCCCACCATCAAACAGGACTTTCACACGGGCACCACATTCGGTGTCACCCTGCGCTACACCTGCGAGAAGTATTTCGCAGCTCTGTGTGCGGTGCAGGCCGAAGTGAACTACACTGGACTGGGATGGAAGGAGAATATCGAAACGAGCACCGATACCTATGAGCGCCGCATCAACTATATACAGGTGCCGCTGCTGGCCAACCTGGGATTCGGACGCGAGCGGGGCGGAGCGAAAGGCTTCCTGATACTGGGTCCGCAGATAGGTTTCGCACTCAACGAGAAGGAGAAGAAAGGCGGAGAATGGAGCGAGGAAACGCTGAAGAAGCGCCCCAACCAGGTGACGCAACAGTATGACTTGAAAGTACAAAGGAAGTTTGAGTACGGACTGACCGGCGGTCTGGGACTGGACGTGAGCACGCGCAGCGGGCACCACTTCCTGCTCGAGGGACGCTACTACTATGCTCTGAGCGACATCTTCAAGAACTCAAAGAAGGATCCATTCGGCCGCAGCGCCAATGGTGCCATCATCGCCAAAGCCTCTTACCTCTTTGACGTAATCAAGACAAGGAAATAGCAGAACACCAACTGCCTGCCATGCATCCATTTACACAAGGGCGAACAATACCGTTTCGCCCTTTGTTCTTATGGTGCCAATAGAACAACGCACCCTTCCCGCACCTTTCGTCTGCCTGCTTCACAGCTCCTCGCGCACCACCACCCCACCTTCCTTCGGCCACAGAAAGCAGGCGGAAGAGTCTTAGAAGGATGAGAAAGGAGATTAGTAACAAGGCTGCCAAGCTATTCGAACTGCATTCAAAAGGCTTCAGAAGAATAATCCAGCGGAATCTGAAGAACTGCTCGCCAGCATTAGCATGAAAGAGGAAAGATGGATGGACCGAATTTCGATGGCATTCGTACGAAAGAGGGAAGATGGATGGACCAAATTCCGATGGCATTTGGACGAAAGTGGAAAGATGGATGGAGCAAACTCCAATGGCATTTGAACGAAAGTGGAAAGGTGGTTGGACCGAACTCCATCGGTCTTTGGACGAAAGCGGAAATATGCCAGAAAGACACTTCAGGAGGACACCGACCCCAACTCCTTTCCCTATATAATATAATATGTACGCGCGTACATTATATTAAATGCATCATCCCAGCTCGCAGACTTCCCTGCGCGAGGCTGCTGGAGAGAAGAACGCGCGGGATTGGGTCATCACAATAAAAGCAGAAAGCACACCCTCTGTCCCTCATCGGGGAAAAGAGAGTGTGCTTTCGGTATATGGACCAAACGGACTGAATGTCCTATTCCAACCTCGTGGGAGAGGCAGAAGTGGATGGTTCGTTATCTCAGGCGGTCGAGTGACTTCAGCATCAGAATGTCCCTCATGATACCGCGCATACCCAGGCAGATGAGCACGATGGCTACTATGGGCAGGGCAGCAGGCCACTCGGGACTGAATGTCAACCCACTTTCATGGGTGCGCTTCCACGCCAGCGCTATATAGGCAATGTTCCAGCCTGCCAAAAGAACCAGGTTGAAGATGCACAGGCGGAACTGGCGCACCAGATGCTTGAACTGGAAGATATCGAGCAGCAAGAGTGTTGCACTGATGAGCAGAATGACGAAGAGCGCCCATGGGTAGAACGAATGCTGCCCGTCGGGAAACGTAATCCAGAGGTTGTAGAGCCTGCCAGCCGCCCCTCCTTCAGCATCCACGAAGCGACCGATGTCCATGCTCATACACGACACGCATGCAGCTGCGGCCAGAAAAAGATATATGGTCTGAATTCTTTGTATCATCGTTGCCAGTCAAATGCCTCCCCGGCAGGATGCCGGGTACAGGCAGATTAGTACTCCAGAGAAGTCTCCTTGCTGGGGTTGCGATAGTAGATCTTACCCTCGATGAACTCTTCTGTGGCCATCAGAGTGGGCTTGGGCAGACGCTCGTAGAAACGGCTGATCTCAATCTGCTCGCGGTTTTCGAAAGTCTCGTCAAGAGTGTCGGTGGGGCTTGCAAACTCCTGCAGCTTCTTGTTGAGCTCCGCTTTGATGTCGGCCGAAATCTGGTTGGCGCGCTTGCCTATAATGGCAACGCTCTCATAGATGTTCTCTGTGTCCTTGCACAAATCCATTACATCACGTGTCACCGTATTGGTGGGTGCGGTAGATTTCTTGTAATCCATATATATTATATAATGTATAAACTTCGTTTGTTACTCTTATTCTTGGTCGTCGGCAGGCTGCAGCTGGATGTTCTTCTTCTTCACAACACCCTCGGCGTGAGCCAGCATGGAGTTGACCTCTTTGAGGTGCTTGCTCTCGGGATAGTCGTTGCGGAATGCGTAGCACTCATCCACGGCATCGCGGAAACGCTCAATACGCTTCTCCTCCACGCTCTTCATGGCCAGGTGGTACTTGGCCCGCACTATCATCACAGAGAACTCCTCGCGCCTCTGAGCCGATGCATAGGGATAGTCCTTGAGGGCATTCTCGGCTGTCACCACGCAGGCTTCATAGTTGCTGCCTCCGTATGTCATGTTGCCCACATATCCTCCCAAGTCGTAATAGAGTTTGGCAGCCAGGAACTCCTTCTCCACCAACTTGTCCTGCAGAGCGTAGATCATCTGTGTGGTCTGCTCGCGCAGGGAGGTCTGTGGATAGAAGTCGAGGAAGTTCTGAAACTCGGTGATACTCTCCATGGTGCTGCTCTGGTCCAGCCTTGGATCGGCAGTCATCTTGTAGAGCGCATAGCCGCATCCGTAGCGTGCTTGCTCCACATATTCGCCCTTAGGGTAGCTCTGATAGTACTTGCGGAAGAATGTGGAGGCCGACTCATAGTCCTTGTGTCGGAAACAGCTCTGCGCGAGCAGGAAAAGGCTCTCCTCTCCGTACTGCGTTCCTTTGAGTGGCGCAATCAGATCGCCCAGCAGCTGTGAGGCACGATTGTAGTTTCCCTCGGCAAAGTTTGCCTTTGCCACCTCGTACCGATAGTCATAGTCCAATGACTTCTGCACAGCACTATACTCCCCACAACCTGTCAGCAGAGCCGCAGACAGCAGGGTGAACAGTATGTTTCTCTTCATATTCCAGCGCATAGATGGTGCAAAGGTAGCACTTTTTCTTGTAATACAGAACCACTTGCGCGCGAAAAGGCGGCCTCTTGCACTTTTTAACCTTTCTCATCAGACGAGCAAGGGCAGAAAAAGCCACCCTACTGCTTCATCCCATAAAAGACACCAAGGGAAATGAGGAAGCGCGTTTGGAAAAACAAGGAAACGTTTTGGAAAAAAGAAAAGAGGCTGCAAGAGAGAAGGATATTCCGTGCCAAACCAATCAGAAAGAAGCCTTTTTCTCCTCAAGTTCAGCCTGCAGGCGCAGCATTTCATCACGCAGAAGTGCGGCATCCACAAAGTTGAGTTCCTTGGCTGCACGCTGCATCTTGGCGCGCAGCGACTCTATCTGCCGCTCCATCTGGTCGGGTGTGAGCAGCGACGGAGCCGGTTCGGCTGCCAACACGGTGCTGGCTGGCTGCGGTTCCACATACGCCCTCTGCTCGCTGGCATCGCCTGCCAGAAGCAGATCGGTCATAGTCTGCGCCTTGTTGATTTGCTTCGGCACGATGTGATGAGCCTCGTTGTAGGCCAGTTGCACCTGGCGTCGGCGGTTGGTCTCCTCTATTGTCTGCGCCATACTGTCGGTGATGACATCGGCATACATGATGGCCCGTCCGTTGAGGTTACGTGCTGCACGTCCCACAGTCTGCGTCAAGCTTCGGTGGCTGCGCAGGAATCCTTCCTTGTCGGCATCGAGTATCGCCACCAGACTCACCTCGGGCAGATCCAGTCCCTCACGCAGGAGGTTGACACCCACCAGCACGTTATAGGTGCCCGAGCGCAAGTCATTCATGATGCGCACACGCTCCAGCGTATCCACATCGCTGTGTATGTAGGCGGTCTGTATGCCGTGCCGCTGCAGGTACTCAGTCAGTTCCTCTGCCATCCGCTTGGTGAGGGTAGTCACCAAGGTGCGCTCTCCGCGCTCGATGCGAACCTGTATCTCCTCCATCAGATCATCCACCTGGTTCTGGGTGGGACGAACTTCTATCACAGGGTCAGGCAGTCCTGTGGGCCTGATGAGCTGCTCCACCACGATGCCCTCGCTCTGTGCCAGTTCGTAGTCAGCAGGTGTGGCGCTCACATAGATGACCTGATGCGTCATCTCCTGAAACTCCTCGAAACGCAACGGACGATTGTCACGTGCGGCAGGCAGACGGAAACCATACTCCACCAGATTGTTCTTGCGTGCGCGGTCACCACCGTACATGGCACTTATCTGAGGCACAGACACATGGCTCTCATCTATCACCGTGAGGTAGTCATCGGGGAAGAAGTCGAGCAGACAGTAAGGTCGGGTGCCTGGCTCACGCCCGTCGAAGTAGCGGCTATAGTTCTCGATGCCCGAGCAGTGGCCCAGTTCCCTTATCATCTCCATATCGTAGGTAACGCGCTCATGCAGCCTCTTGGCCTCCAGTTCCTTGCCTTCCTGCTCGAAGAGAGCCACCTGCTGGGCCAGATCATCTTCGATGCGGCGTATGGCCTGCTCCTGTGCATCGTGGCTGGTCATGAAGAGGTTGGCGGGATACACCTTATAGTCCTCGAAGGCGGCCAGGCGATGCAGGCTCACCGCATCAAGTTCCTCCAGCGACTCTATCTCGTCGCCCCAGAAGGTGATGCGCAGCAGGCAGTCGGCATAAGCCAGCGCCACATCCACCGTATCGCCCTTGACCCTCACCTGTCCGCGTGCCAGACTCACATCGTTGCGCACATAGAGGCTGTCGGTCAGGCGGCGCAGCAACTGCTGTCTGTCCATCTGCTGCCCCACGTGCAGCTCTATCATGTTCTCATAGAAGGCAGCCGGGTTGCCCATTCCATAGATGCACGACACACTGCTCACCACCACCACATCCTTGCGGCCAGAGAGAAGCGCGCTGGTGGCAGAGAGCCGCAGCTTGTCTATCTCCTGGTTGATGGCCAGATCCTTCTCTATATAGGTGTCGGTACTGGGGATATAGGCTTCGGGCTGATAGTAATCGTAGTAGCTCACGTAGTACTCCACGGCGTTCTCTGGAAAGAACTGCTTCATCTCTCCATACAGCTGTGCTGCCAGCGTCTTGTTGTGACTCAGAATGAGCGTGGGCTTGTTGACCTGCGCTATCACATTGGCCACCGTGAAGGTCTTGCCGCTTCCCGTCACTCCCAGAAGGGTCTGTGCGGGCACCCCCGACAGCACCCCCTGAGTGAGCTGGCGTATAGCTTCGGGCTGGTCACCCGTAGGCTGGTATTTGGATATGAGCTTGAAGTCTGCCATAGATAATGCTGCAAAATTACGAACTTTCTGCCTTTTCACCCTCGGGAGTGCAAAATAAAACGTAATTTTGTCCCGTTCAACGGGACGGACAGCCGACCGACCCGCACGAGAGAGCATTCAACAAGCAACAAAACAATATACAAAACCCGCATGAGAATCAAGTATCTGAGCCTGCTGATGGCAGCAATGCTGCTGACAGCAACTCCCAGCGTGGGCAAAGACCACAAGGAGAAGGCCAAGACGGAACAGACCGCCAAAAAGAAGAAAGGCAAGGACGACAAGGAGAAGTCCAAGGACCAGAAGAAGGACAAGGACGCCAAGAAGGCTGCCAAGAAAGGCAAGAAGGGCAAGAAAGGACAGCAGTCCCAACAGCCACAGAAGCCTCAGGAGGAGAAGCCATCCATCGACCGCAAGGGACTCTTCGGCGTGACCAAGGTGAAGAACGAGTGGTTCTTCCACATCGCAGACAGCCTCATCGGCCGCGACTTCCTCACCACCACACGCTACACCACCACTCCTTCGGGCAGCGGAAAGTTTGGAGGCGAGCAGGTCAACGAGCAGACTGTGTATTTCCAGTTGGGTGCCGACGACCAGATGCTGCTGCGTGCCAACCTCATCATCAATGTGGCCGACTCCACACAGAAGATAAGCCGGGCCATCCAAATCAGCAACGAGAACCCCATCATAGGCGCTTTCAAGATAGAGAGCCACCAGAACGGGGTGTATAAGATAAAGGTGTCGCCCTTCTTCAACCAGGACAACCCTGCCCTGGGACTGCCCCAGTACGTCAAGCAAAGCTATGGTCTGCAGGGCATGCTGGGCGATATGAGCTACGTGCAGGACATCAAGTCGTTCCCAATGAACACCGAAGTGCGCATGGTGAAGACCTTTGCCGCCGGCCCCAACAGCAGTCTGCCTGCCGCACAAAGCACAGGCAAGGTGACCTTGGGACTAAATATCAGCTTCATCCTCCTGCCCGAGCACCCCATGATGAAGCGCTATTACGACCCGCGCGTAGGCTTCTTCACCGACAGCTACACCAGCTTCACCGACGAGCAGCAGCGCGTTGAGGGCAAGAAGTTCATCACACGATGGCGCCTGGAACCACGTCCCGAGGATGTGGAGAAGATGCGCCGTGGCGAACTGGTGGAGCCCGTCAAGCCCATCATCTATTATATTGACCCTGCCACTCCCAAGCAGTGGCGCAAGTACCTGATACAGGGTGTCAACGACTGGCAGAAGGCTTTCGAGAAGGCCGGCTTCAAGAATGCCATCATAGGTAAGGAGTGGCCCGAGAACGACTCCACCATGAGCATGGAGGATGCACGCTACAGCTGCATACGCTATCTGGCCAGCCCCATCGAGAATGCTTACGGCCCCAACGTGCACGACCCACGCTCCGGCGAGATACTGGAAAGCCACATCTGCTGGTACCACAACGTGATGAGCCTGGTGCACGACTGGTATATGGTGCAGGCAAGCAGCATCGACGAGGCTGCCCGCACAATGAACTTCAGCGAGGAACTCATGGGGCAGCTCATACGCTTCGTGAGCAGTCACGAGGTGGGCCACACGCTGGGTCTGCGCCACAACTTCGGCTCTTCGAGCACGGTGCCTGTGGATAGTCTGCGCAACAAGGCATGGGTGGAGGCTCACGGACACACACCCAGCATCATGGACTATGCACGCTTCAACTATGTGGCACAGCCCGAGGACAACATCAGCCGTGCAGGCATCTTCCCCCGCATCAACGACTATGACGAGTGGGCCATCCGCTGGGGTTACACCTACCTGCCCGATGCCAAGGACGAGGATGACGACCACCGACTGATGGAGGAGATGACTGCCAAGAGCCAGGAGAACCCACGCCTGTGGTGGGGCGACGGCGAAACCAGCCTGGGCCGACTGGATCCGCGCTGCCAGACAGAGGACTTGGGCGACGATGCCATGAAGGCCAGCACCTACGGCATACAGAATCTGAAGTATGAGATAAGCCGCCTGCCCGAGTGGACCAGCGACGATCCCAAGGATATCTACGGCGATGCACTGGAGCGCATGTACCAGCAGATACGCGGACAGTTCCTGCGCTACTGCGGTCACGTGACACGCAACATCGGCGGAGTACTCTACACGTACCGCACCAAGGAGCAGCCCGGCGACAAGTATGTACCACAGCCTCTGGAGAAGCAGAAGGCAGCTCTCAAGTTTATGGACGAGCAGGTGCTGCACGAGCCTATGTGGCTGCGCGACATGAGTTACGCACAGCGCTTCACGGCCAGCCCCGAAGAACTGACCCAGGGAGTGGGCACTGCTGCCATGAGGATGCTGATGGACCGCCTGGATGTGAAGAATGAGACCTACACGCCTCAGGCTTACCTGACCGACCTCACCCGTCTGGTGTTCAGCGAAGCACGTACCGGCGAGAAGGTGTCCAACTACCGCAAGAACCTCCAGAGCCAGATGCTGGAGCACCTGCTGCGCGCCAACGGCAACAGCAATGCCTACATCCAGCCCGCTGTACTCTATACGCTACAGCAGTTGCAGCAGCTCACCAAGCAGGCCAAACAGTCGGCACGCGATGCTGAGAGCCGCGCCCACTGGGCACTCCTCTACGACCAGATAGGCCGCCGACTCACCTGGAAGTAAGAACTCCTGCCGCCCACACGGGCCGGACAACAGAGAAGCAGACCCTCTGCAAGGTATCTTCCCACCCCTCCGGGCATCTCTGCCCAGAGCCAGGGAAAGCCTGCAGAGGGTCTGCTGGCATATCAGGCAGAGCGCTCCACCGCACTTTCCTCCTTTCCGTTCCTTTATTATATAGGAAAGCTATTGTTATCAGACAGAAGAGTTGCTGTTATTGGATAGAAGAGGTACTGCTATCAGATAGAAGGGCTGCTGCTATTGGATGGAAGAGTTGGTGCTATCAGACAGAAAAGGTACTACGGTGCATTCCCCTTCGCAGCGCGCTGCATCAGGCATCGCAATGCGGTGCGCAGGCCATCGCAGCACGCTGCGTTTTTCGGGGCAGTATGATTACTCTGCCGGCAAGGCGGCTTTCCGCCTCCTCTTCTTACTCCTTCATGGCAACCAGGAAGGAGATGGGGAGCCAGATGTTGGACTCCTCGCGGGCTGGGGAAAAGAGGGGCGCGATATCTTCGGGCTCGAAGCCTGCCAGGGTGCAGCCCACCTCGGTGACCATGAAGTGCTGGTGGGGATGCCGGGAAGCATAGTCGAGGAATTCATCCACATAGGGCTGGATGGTGTCCACATCGCCCTGCATGACAGGAATGGCATAGCTCTGTCCCTGTATGCCTGTCCCCTGATGCATCTGTGCACCGAAGCGCTCCAGCGCCTCCTGGGCAATCCGGCCGGCATGAATGCCCTGCAGATTGGAACCGAAAACGAAGATGTCGGTGCCGGATATCCGCTTCAGCCTGTCGGGCGTAATGCGCCTGGGAATGGCTGATGCGGGAATGGAGGCGTCCTCGCTGATGGTTTCTTGACGGCTGAAGGGCGGCTGCATGTCGAAAGACAGCATACGCTGGGGGCAGCATACGCTGTCGAACATATCGGCCCAACCGCCGTTTAGCACCTCGGGCACCACCACCTCGTTCATCAGTTTCTGCCATCGCTTGTTGATGGCAGCAGGCGTCAGTCCCATCTGCTCGGCCACTTCCTTCTGCTTGTAGCCCTCCAGCAGCACCTTTTCGGCCAGCTGCCCCATCAGCGGGTCGGCATAATGAGCGGCCACACACCATGAGAGGTTGCGCAACATATAGTTTCCCTCGGGGGCAGTCTGCACATACTGTAGCATCACGTCGGCTGTCTCGTCGGCCCGGCATCCGAACTCCTTATTATATGCCTTCAGCGCATCGAGCACCACGAAGTGGAATCCCCTCGCCATCCAGGTGCTCAGGGGCACATCGGCAGGCTTGTCGAGGAGGGGGCGGAAGTGGTGGGAGAGCAATCGTATATAATAGTCATGCGCCAGGGAGTAGAAGTCCAGTCCGGGCTTTCCACGCAACTGGTATCGGTGGTCGAAGATGTCGTAGGCACGGCGGCAATAGCGGTAGTAGTGGTCCTTGGTCACTCTGGCATCACAGGCACACAGCCCCGCCACTATCTTCTCATCATTATATCTGGTATCTCTCATGCTGTCTGGTTTTAGGTTTCATCGTTACGGCTGCAAAAATACGGCACGCGAGAAGCGGAATGCAAGTTTTTTGCAGAAAATTTTTCATCGCGGTTGATTTTTTCCTCCTGCCGTCTTCTTATCAGACAGAGAGAGTTCAAAAGAGATTGTCCAACCATTTAACAAGAACAAGAGATATGGACGCACGGAAAGAGACAGAGAAGAGAGTCATCAACCTCATCATCGCAGACGAGTCGGGCAGCATGAGTGTCATCAGGGACACAACGCTGGCCGGACTCAATGAGACCATCACCACCTGCCAGAAGATGCAGGAGAAGTTCCCCACGATGGAGCAGCGCATCACGCTCATCACCTTCGACAGCAACCACACGAAGGTGATTTTCGACAACATCCCAGCCCTGGAGGCCAAGCCACTGAGCCAGAAAGACTATGTGCCGGGAGCCGCCACACCACTCTATGATGCCATAGGACAGGCCATCACGAAGACTTATGCACAGACCGAGAAGACGGACAGTGTGCTGGTGACCATACTGACAGACGGCGAGGAGAACAGTTCTACGGAGTTCGACCTGAAGATGGTGAAGAGGCTCATTGACAAGCAGAAGGAGCAGGGCTGGACGTTCACCTTCATCGGCACAGACAACCTGGACGTGGAGGGAATGGCGCACCAGATGGGCATCGATAGTTGCTTCAGTTTCCGCCAGGACGATGCATCCACCGGCGCAATGTTTGCCATGGATAGCGCCTGCCGCGCCAGATTCTGCGCACGAGTATCCCGTGATGAGAGAATCGACGATGCCAAATACTTTGTCGAAGAGGATGAAGAGAAGGAGGAATGATGCTCCTTCAGCCTAAGAATAAGGAAAAAGGAGAGTGTCGAATGACGCTCATTTGACTATAGAATAAGGAGAAGGAGAAGAGCGAATGTCGCTTCTTCAGCCCGAGAATGAGGGAAACGAAAATGCCCCGCGCTGGTCCGAATGGAATCCAGCGCGGGGCATTTGCTTTATTTGCCGCTGAGCGTGAGGAGGGTTATCTCGGGACGGGCACCAATGCGCATGGGCAACGTACCGCCCAAACCGATGTTCACATACAATGTCTGACTGCCTTCGTCATACCTGCCATCGCATTCGGGATAGATCCACTTGCTGGGTGTGAAACCCATCAGGCGCATCTGCATCGCATGGGTGTGGCCGCTCAACGTGAGGGGGATAGAGGTTTGCCCCACCACCTCGGCACGCCAATGGCTGGGATCATGGCTCATGAGGATGCTGAACAGACCTTCTGTACCAGCCATCGCCTCGGCAAGCCGTCCGCGACGGATTATCCTGTGAGCACCACAACTTTGGTTTTCCACACCAATGACAGCCATACTGTCGGCTCCTCTGTGTACGATGAGATGCTCGTTGAGCAAAAGTCGCCATCCCAGTTCATCGCGCTCCATCTCCTGCAGACGCTCCACCTTCTGCTGCCTCTCACGGGCTGGAAGATGAGACTCATAGGGGTCATAATCATGATTACCCATGATGCTCACCACTCCGTCCTTGGCCTGCAACTGCTTCAGGATAGGCAGCAAGGGTTCCAGCTCGGTATAGTCGCGCGAAACGAGGTCGCCTGTGAAGCAGATCAGATCGGGCTTGAGCGCATTGATGTCGCTCACCACCTGCATCAGCCGCTTCTTCTCGTTGAGCCATCCATCCAGATGCCAGTCGCTGATATGCACTATCCTGTAACCGCGAAAAGCCTCCGGCACCCGCCTGTCATTATAGCTCCACTCCTTCACCTCCCAGCGGAAGCGGCCCACCCAATGCCCGTAGGCATAGGCACTCCACCAGGCTGCCAGCAACAGCACACTACCCCATGCAAACGGTCTCCAGGCTACATGCACATGGGACAACCGCCCCACCAACCAGCACAAAGCCCACACCACCTGCGGAACCAGCAGCCAGAAAAGACTGACCACCAAGGCAAACAAAACCATAAAACTCCTCATCTCTCTCTTCCTTATTATCTTCTTTCCATCCTCCTCACAGAACTCCCCCGCCTCTCTCATTGGGCTGAAGCACGTTTCCTGTTTGTATGAAAAACGTTTCCAATTGGGCTGAAGCACGTTTTCAGTTTGGACGAAAGACGCCACTCATCTGGCTGGATCGTTTTCTCCTATCGGGCTGAATCCTCCACCTGATTATATCTAACCGTCATTCCCATCTCCCCGAATCGTCATCTTCTTCAACCCAAACCTTATACCTTATTATATATACTCTCCCCTCCGAAGCGTTCCGACCCGCAAAGATAAGCCTTTTCCATTGTCCCACACTCTTCCCTCCGCACTTTTCACCATCAGCCTACACTTCCACCTCTAAGACGGCCAACCATCTTCCCCAATCCCATCCTCCACCCACACCTCTACCGCATAAGCGCCAAGTGATTTGCTTCAAAAGCACCAACCAGAATGCCACAAAAACGCCAAACTCGCCTTGTGATCATACAGCTATCGGCATCTTTTGGACAATCGCAGCAGAAGTCATTCCCTGGCCACTCGCCTTTCCGACACTCGACAAAAGTGTGACAATGCACAAAAATTGCGAACGAAGCATGGATATATCAGGAAGTATTTGTACCTTTGCTTTCGTCAAGAGTGTGACAAAACACAAAAAATGCGAATATGGAAATACCGCGTCAGATACATCTCAACAGGATTATAGCCCGCCAAGGTAACGGAATGATCAAAGTCATCACCGGCATGCGTAGGTGCGGCAAATCATATCTGCTCTTCACCCTGTTCTATAACTACCTGTTGCAACAGGGGGTAGATGAGCAGCACATCATCAAGGTTGACCTTGAGGACCGCAGAAATGCGGCACTTCGAGACCCAGACGCATTGCTCGCCTTCATCGACTCCAGAATGACCGACAACCGTCAGTACTATATCATCTTGGATGAAGTACAACTTGTGTCAGAGTTCGAAGATGTTCTCAACAGTTATCTCAAGGTGCCCAATGCCGATGTCTATGTCACAGGCAGCAACGCCAGGTTCCTGTCCAAAGATATCATCACAGAGTTCAGAGGCCGGGGCGACGAGATTCATATCACGCCCCTTAGTTTCCAGGAATTCGTATCCGTAAAACAAGGAGACCGAGAGACGCTGCTATATGAATACATGACGTATGGCGGACTGCCCCAAATAGTGTCCATGACTGATACCCAGCAAAAGATAGAGTATCTCAAGGGGCTGTTCACGCACACTTACATACGTGACATCAAAGAACGTTATGAGATTCTGAAAGACGATGACCTGGAGGAACTTATCAGTCTGATTGCCTCCAACATCGGCAGTCTCACCAATCCTACCAAGCTGGAAAACAGCTTCAAGTCCATCAAGAAAAGCAATCTGTCCAGGGATACCATCAAGAATTATCTCGACCTCCTTCAGGATGCCTTCCTCATCGAAAAAGCCATCAGGTACGATATCAAGGGCAAGAGGTACATTGATACCCCATCCAAGTTCTATTTCTCCGACCTTGGGCTTCGCAACGCCCGTCTTGACTTTCGCCAGACGGAATTCACACACCTCCTTGAGAACACCATCTACAATGAGTTGCGACTGAGAGGCTTTTCCGTTGACGTGGGACAAATCCCAGTGGTGGAAGCGGGAAAGGAAGGCAAGCGCCAACGCTCCATTCTGGAAGTGGATTTTGTCTGCAACCAAGGCTATAAGCGATACTACATCCAGTCTGCCTATGCACTCCCGACCGAGGAGAAGATGAAACAGGAGCTCAACTCATTGCTTAAGATCAAGGACAACTTCATGAAATACGTCATTGTGGGCACCCCTACCCCCACCTACCTGAACGAGAACGGCATCGTCATCATGAATATCTACGACTTCCTCATGAACTCCAGCAACCTTGCACTCTAAACCATCCCCGTCAACCAAAACAAAAGGCGCCTCTGCCAAGCCTCCCGCCTGTGGGGAGAATCATTGGCAGAGGCGCCTTTTCTCTTTGTTTCTTGTCTTGCCGCTTACTCCAGCACCAGCACACGGCTGCTGCCCTCGTTGGCTGTGAGCACATTCAATCCTATCTTCATCAGGTAGTCACCCGAGTACTGCTTGCCGTTGCATTCGAGATGCGACTTCGCACCAGGCATCAGGTTGGTCTCCCTCACCGTATATACCTTCATGGGATCCAGCCCCTGCAGGCGCACGTTCATGGGAGGCTCCTTGTAGCGGGGATGAAGGTCATAGGCGAAGAGCACAGCACGCTGCTTGTCCTTCGACACATAGTTGATGGCGCAATGGTCAGTCTCATAGGGCGATACCAACCTGTACTGGTCACCTTCCAGTATGACGGGTTTCAGGTCGTTGTAGTTCTTCACCGCCTGCTGCACGAACTTATAGTCATTCTCCGAGAGCGACTTCAGGTCGATGTCGAAACCCAGCTTGCACGAACTGCACACGTCGGTGCGGAACTTCACACTGGCGCGTCGGTTCCAGTTGGTCACGTGCGAACCCATGGTCTTCGTCGGGAAGAACTTCGAGAGGCTCCACTGGATGTACAGGCGCTCATAGGGGTCGGTATCGTCCGAGCACCAGAACTCGGTGAAGTACTTGAGCACCTCGTAGTCCATACGCGCACCGCCACCCGAACAGAGCATCATGGGCAGGGTGGGATACTTCTCGTGTATGCGTGTGAGCACATTATATATTCCACGCACGTGGTCGATGTAGAAGTTGCCCTGCTCCTTCTTGTGGTAGGGCGAATAGATGTTGGTGATCACGCTGTTGCAGTCCCACTTGAAGTAAGCCACCTCGGGATTCTCCGTCATGATGCGATCTACGATACCATACACGTAATCCTGCACCTTGGGGTTCGATATGTCGAGCACCAGCTGGTTGCGGTAGTAGTAAGTCTCCCGGTTGGGCTGCATGATGACCCAGTCGGGGTGCTTCTCGAAGAGTTCGCTCTTGGGGTTCACCATCTCCGGCTCTATCCATATGCCGAACTTCACGCCCGCCTTCTTTGCATCCCTCACCAGTCCGGGTATTCCGTCGGGCAACTTGTCCTTCGTTGCCTCCCAGTCACCCAGTCCTGCATGGTCATTCTTGCGCGGGTACTTGTTGGCAAACCATCCGTCATCGAGCAGGAACATATCCACTCCCAGGTCCTTTGCATCCTTCATCAGCTCAGCCAGACTCTGCTGGTTGAAGTTGAATCCGGTGTTCTCCCAGTTGTTGAGCAGGGTCATTCTGTCGCCCGTACCCATGTTCACCTGATACAGTCTGGCCCAGTCGTGCAGATTACGCGAAGCCTCTCCCACTCCGTTCTCACTCATCGCGAAGATGAACTCAGGAGTGGTGAACACCTCTCCCGCCTTCAGCTTGTAGTCCGAAGCATAAGGGTTGATGGCAGGAATCACACGCAGCGCTCCCACGTTATCCACCTCGAAGGTGAAGCGGAAGTTGCCCGTCCATCCTATTGTACCCAGCATCACACGTCCCTCATTCTCTCTGGCAGGCGCGTCGAATCCCAATTCGAAGAAAGGCTCCTCCTGCATGGCAGCACGTGTACCCAGTTTTGTATCCACTATCTTCTTGCCCGAGATTAGTTGGGTTGTCTCCGGCTGACCCTCTTTGGCCCAGTCGCTGTGGTAAGTGGTCACAAAATACTTCGCGCTCTTGAAGTAGAGCATTGTCGAGGCATAGCGCCACAGCGTGATGGGTGCCTTCTCCTTGTGCGTCACCTCGCTCCATGCCTTTATCACGCTCTGCTTCGGATAAGCCACATAGTGCAGCTCCACCGTCACGGGATACTCCTTGTCGGCCAGAGTGATGATGGTCTCAGCACCACCCTCCACGGGCTTCTGCTCCACTCCCTGGAAGTACAGGTAAGTGCTCATGTTGCCATCAGCATGCGTGATAGCCAGAGCCGGCTCAAAGAAATCCTCAGCACCCGAAGTGGCACACACCTCATGCCCACGCTGGCACACAGCCCCGTCCGAAGCGGCATACACATCCCACTTCAGTTGGTCATAGTCAGTGGCGTTCTGCAACTTCTCTCCCAGATACACCTGATAGAGTCTCCCCTTGGGCGACACCTGCATCACCAGGTCCGTCTTCCCTGCTGCCACACGGATGGTCTTCTGTGCCAGAGTCACCATGGCAAACAGACACAGAGCGGCAATCGTCACGATAGTCTTTCTCATCTTATATAATATATAGGCTTAATCGGTTTCTTGCAGTTTAGTTCTCTCTTCACCATGCAAAGATACGAAATTCTACAAGAAAAAGCAAGAGGGGGAACAAATACAAAAACGCCACGAATCAACATTATCCCTCCGTGATGAGAGAAACGAACACGAATCTCACAGATAACGCGAATACCCCAAGATTCAAAAATCTATCCGTGAAATCCGTGTTCAAAAACCCTACGCATCACACTTTACCATTGTTCTCTGTGTTCCCAGATAAGATCCGTTAAATTCGTGTAATCCGTGTTCAAGAAAACAACCCATCACGCATCAACATCAATTTCCGTGTTCCTCCAAAACAAAATCCGTGCTATCCGTGTAATCCGTGTTCGATAAAAACACCACGAATCAAGAATCCCAATCCGTGGTGATTAAGAACGAACACGAATCTCACAGATAACACGAATACCCCAAGATTCAAAAATCTATCCGTTAAATTCGTGTAATCCGTGTTCGAAAACCCTACGCATCACGCTATGACATTGTTATCCGTGGCCTCAGAACCCTATCCGTTAAATTCGTGTAATCCGTGTTCAAGAAAACAACCCATCACGCATCAATATCAATCTACGCATTCCCCCAAAACAAAAATCCGTGCTATCCGTGTAATCCGTGTTCAGCCCCCTACCCATCACGGAATCCAAGAGACAATCCGTGTTCTACCTCACACATTCCACCCAATTCAGCATCACCTCTCCATCCCTGTATTGCGTTATCTGCAGGTTATGGTTCACGTGAGTATCGCCGCTGTCATCGTTGGGAGCCACCAGGAAATAAGAGAAATCATCACTGCGTCGCAGCACACGATAACTGTTTCGTGGTCTGTCTTTCAGGAACAGACGGTCATCTATCACACAGATGTTCCCGTCTGCACGCACCTGCCAACCCCTCAGCGGCACACCAGCCATACAGCGTATGTTACGCACGAAAAACACATCACCCTCACGCAACAACCTCACAAACCCACGCTCCAGCTTCTGCGGCTTCACATAATGAATCGTCTTCGTCATCGAGTCCAGCCAGAACTCACGCGCTTCCCCCTCACGCAGCAAGCCCACTCTTCTCCTTATATAATATAAGCCGTCACCCAAGTCCGTCACCACCTCGAAACACCTCTCACGCTCTGCATCCGTGTAAGCCAACAGGTTCATCCGCCGTACTCCCACCGCTCGCCAGGCATCCAGCCACTCCTGGTTCGTTCTCATCCACTGGGCATAACACCCATCCACCTCACTCTGGTTGCTCACCATCCTGAGCGGTTGGTCACCTCCCGCCTGCACATAGCTCCTCCCCTCATCATCCTGGTACAGGCGCAGTCCGCTGTTCCTCAGTTCATCCGCCAGCCTATACACCTTCCCAGGCTCATTCCATGGGATGAATCGCTGTTTCCATGCCAGTCCGCTGCCCACCTGCATCTCCAGAGTCTTCACCGTCAGCCACGAATGCTCGTTGATTACAGGCGAACAGATGCGCGGGAACAGACGCTTCCCGTCCTCCGTGCAGAACTCTATCCCCATCAGCACAGCCGTCTGTGGGCGCTTATGGAAGTGCAGTCCGCTCTTCAGATCCGCCCAAAGCCATCTGTCCGCAGACTGCTTGTGGCAATAAGCCCAACCGTCCTCATGCAGTTCCACCTCCCGGTATCGGCACTCCAGCACCCACTTGCCAGCCTCATCCTTCACACCTTTCTGCCCCTGCTCATTGGTACACACCCGGTAGGAATGACCCTTGCGCACCAACTCCTCATGACGTACTATCCGCATCATCTCCCCTTCGCTGTTCCCACAGCTCGTCAGACAGTCCATCTCCCCCATGCGGCTGCAAAGCATCACGCTGGCCTTCCGCCACTCGTCGGCCGCCTCCTCTCTTCCTTCAAACAGCCTCTGCCAGTCATGCTGCGCCGATGGCAGACCGAACCGCTTGTACAGTCCCACATTGTCCAGCACCACGCAATACCCTTTACCCTCGGCTACCCGCAACCCACGGCCAACCATCTGCAGATACTTTGTGAGCGAAAGGGTCGGACGGGCCAACTGCACAAACTCCACATCCGGGCAGTCAAAACCCTCGCTGAACAGATCCACACTCACCAGCACCCTTATCTCCTCACCTTTCCTGAAGCCGTCTATCAGTTCCCCTCGCACATCATCCGGCGTGTTACTGCTGATAGCCACCGCCTTTATCCCGTGTTCACGGTAATAGTCTGCTATATGTTCCGCATGCTCAATGCTGATGGCATACACCACCCCCTTCTTCTCCGGCACATACTCCCTCACCGTCTGGTACAGCCGTTCGATGCTCGGCCGCACATCCAGCCGCTCGCTCAACTCCGCCAGCACATAATCCCCATCAGCCCCTCTCCTCTGCAGAGAGTCGATGGCCAACTGGTCGGCACTGTCAGGTCTGATGGAGTAATAGTCATACACGCTCAACCGCCCCTCGGCGATAAACCTCTCAATGCTCCACGACGTGAGCAGCACGTCAAACAAGTCTCCGAATCCTTTCCCGTTCAGTCGGCACGGAGTAGCCGTCAGTCCCAGTTTCTTCGCCTCTGGGAAAGCATCCATCACCTCAGCATACGTCTCAGCCAGAGCATGATGCGCTTCATCTATCACTATCATCCCCGGCTCCTCCTTCATCTCCTTGTAGTGTCTCGAGAGCCATTGCACAGACATCACCCTTATGCCGTTCTCCTCCAGACAGTCAGGCACAGCATCCCCATTCCCGAGAACCCTTCCCAGTGTCCCCTTTATCTGCTCCACCAGCTCCCTTCGGTGCGCCACTATCCACACAACCCTCCGAGGCAACCGCTCCAGGAACCCCTTCACCACCGAAGCCAGCAGCACCGTCTTCCCCGTTCCCGTAGGCATCTGTGCCATCACCGCCTGATGCGTCAAGAGCGCCCCCTCAATACGCCCCCTCATCTCCCGCTGATAGTCAAACAACTCCACCGCCACAACAATAATTATAAATTTAATTGAGTTAAGAATTTTGGATTAAGAATTAAGAATTGCCTCCGTGTTCTCACCCACCTCAAAATTCATAATCCTTAAATTGAAAAAAATCCGTGTTATCCGTGTTCAAGCCACTAAGCATCACACATCAACATGACTCTCCATGTTCTCAGAAAAATTATCCGTGAAATCCGTGTAATCCGTGTTCAAACCCCTACGCATCACGCCTTAACAATGATTCTCGTGTTCTCAGAAAAATTATCCGTGTAATCCGTGTTCAAACCCCTACGCATCACGAATCAACAGTTACAATCCGTAGTCATTAAAGACGAACACGAATCAACACAGATAGCACGAATCTCCAATCTGCCAGTCCATACCAGCCACCACCCTGCCCATATCCCTCTTACCTCTAAGGCAACACATCAGGAAAGCGGAAAAGCAGTTATATCATTCATCCAACTATTAATCTTTATTAATTTATCAGCATCTTCTCACCATTTTACGTCATAATGATGTATATTTGCAATCAGAATAATTGTCAAACAAACATTTCAGGCTTATGGCACAGACAGCAATGACAGTCCGTATGGACAACCAGCAGAAAGCACAGTTTGATAAACTCTGTGAACAATTCGGTATGAGTGCGAATACCGCCATCAACATCTTTGTCAAGGCAGTAATTCGCAGTAAGAGCATTCCTTTCTCCATCCAAGCCAAGGAAGAAGAAGACGAAGTGACTGCAAAAGCAAAGGCAACGTTCAAAGAACTTAGAGCTAAAGCGGAAAGAGGTGAAACGCCAGAACTCACCCTCGATGAGATTAACGAAGAAATCAGAGAAGTCAGACAACTAAGAAAAGAACGCAATGGTATATGCAGTCATTGATACGAATATTTTTGTATCAGCCCTTATCACCCACAACTCAAATGCTTCAACAGCAAGAGTTCTTGAAAGTCTGACCCTTCATCGTATTACCCCTTTATATAATGATGACATTATAAAAGAATACGATGAAGTGCTTCATCGTGCAAAATTCAAGTTGTCTGACGACCAAATCTGCACAGTAATAGAACTTGTCAAGCAAATTGGAATTGATTCTTCCCGTTTTCCCTATGATAGGAATATGCCAGATGAGGACGATCGAGTCTTTTATGAAGTCTGCCTAAGCAAGGAAGATTCCTTCTTAGTAACAGGCAATCTCAAGCACTTCCCCAAAGAACCCCAAGTGATTACTGCTGCAGAAATGATGGAAATCTTAGACAACGAACTATAAGCGCATTTAAAACTTAAGCGTCATGATACAGAACAAACTATTTCGTGATTGTCTCGCCACAATCCCTTCCGAGCAGAAAGCCGAATTAGAGTTATCCTTCAGTATCGCAGAACGTCTTAGTGAGATACTCAAGGAGAAAGGTCTCACCCAGAAACAATTAGCCCAGATGCTCAACAAAAGAGAATCTGAAATATCCAAATGGCTAACAGGGAGACACAATTTCACCACCCAAACCATCGCACGAATCCAAACGGCCATAGGCTGCGACATCATTAGCATAGCCCACTAAAACGGGCTATGTTTCCACCCAATCCTTAAAGTGCTATCCGCGCCCACCCCCAAGAACTTATCCGTCAAATCCGTGTTCAAAAAACCTAAGCATCACGCATTAACATCAATTTCCGTGTTCCCCCAAATAAAATCCGTGTTATCCGTGAAATCCGTGTTCAAGAACTAAGCATCACGCATTAACATCAATTCCCGTGTTCTCAGAAACAATCCGTGTTCATCAATCCTCTCTATTTCCATGACGCGAAAGAAAACCCGCCGAGCATACCATATATATGGAATATATCATATATCTTTGCATGTAGAAATCAATCAAACCAATAAGGTCATGAGTACAATCACAGCACCCACCTCCAAGAGGAAGATTATCGACCTGAAGGAAGACACATTCAAGACCCTCTCCATCATGGCCGTTCAGAAAGGCACCAACCTCAAGAAATACATTGAAGACCTTCTCAACGACATCGCCGACAACTACGAAGATGCCAAGCTCTACGCCCAACTGTCCAAGGAGCACCCCGAAGGCCTCGTCCCAGCAAGCAAGAAAGAGCAAGAAGAATTCGAGAAATGGCTTGGTGTATGAAAGTCGAATTCTCAAGCGCCTTCATCAAAGCCGCCAGGAAGCTTTCCGGAAAAATGCTCGAATCCCTTAAACGCACGATTTTAGAAGTCAAAGCAGCCGAAGACATCAAGCAGATTACCGACTGCAAGAAATTAGTAGGCTATTCCAGAATCTACAGGATACGGATTGGGGATTATCGCGCCATATTCACCCTTGAAATAGAAATCTCAGGAGACACCATCCTGTTCCAATTCCTCACATCCCGAGGAGAAGCCTACAGCAAGAACATCAAATCAGAACTCAAACGAATAGACAAAGACTAACCCACATACCAAGAATTACCATCCATAGTCAGAGAAAACGAACACGAGTCCCCCAAATAAAATCCGTGTTATCCGTGAAATCCGTGTTCGATAAAACTACGCATCACGCTTCTAAACGTTATTCCGTGTTCTCAGAAAATTATCCGTGTTATCCGGGAAATCCGTGTTCAACAAACCTACGCATCACGCTTTTACATGACTATCTGTGTTCCCCTTTCACCTTACAATCCTCTTTCTCCAGAAGAAATGCCATATTCTGAAGAAAGGTTCGCTCAGAGCCTCTTCAGGAAAATACCTCACCAGACGGAGATCCCTGTATAGCCGTTGCAGGTTATGTCCAAGAGCGGAATGCCCAAACCAGTTCCGTTTGTCGTACTGTCCAAAGTTGCCAGCCTCCAGCACCTCTTTCAGCACAAGCCTACCACACTTCACATCAGGAGGCATAATGAGCCTGTTATCCTCCAGCCCGAGCACCTCCTTCATGATATACATAACGGCACCAGCAAACTCCCACAGTCCCAACCGCCTCAGTTCATCCTGCAAAAGCCGCCTATCCACCACATCCGCATTCCCACCAATCCTATCCGTGTTATTCGTGAAATCCGTGTTCAATAAAAAACTATCACCATCCACATTCCCACCAATCCTATCCGTGTTATCCGTGCAATTCGTGTTCGCCAAAGAAGCACCACTCTCCACATTCCCACCAACCTTATCCGTGTTATCCGTGCTATCCGTGTTCGATAAAAAAGCACCACCATCGGTGTTCCCAATAAAATCCGTGTTCTTCAGAAGAAAGAAGTAGTCCAGCAACTGCCTCAGTCCTATTCCCTCATTCATCAGATGCGTGAAGATATGCGTCAATTGGAAGATCAGGTTGAACTCCGCTTTGGGAACTGCCACCTCCCCCTGTTCACCTAACTTCACCCTATGAGCGAACTGTCCATCCATCACCCGCTCATAATACCCCTGCAAGCGCCTGTTGTGCCTGAAGCAGAACAAAAAACTGGGGCGAAAATGAACCTCCACTTCCACCCCATTGTACTCAGGAAAACCAATATGATGATAACAGACCTTCTCATCTGGCGAGAGCGAGCGAACGAAGGATACCACCTTTCTGTCACCACCATCCACCCACAGGTCGATATCGCCAGGCGTCCGTTCCATACCAGGAGGATAGAGCAACGCATTCCCTTGCCCTTTCAGCACACACGTTCTGAAGCCCTTCCTCCCGAACCATTCCGCAACCTCCACCGCCGCCTTGTCCAGCCTTGCATTCGCTTTCCTGAGAGTCTGGTTCTGAGCCATCCATTGGAACAGCAACCCTTTATCCATCCCCACATCCGCAGGCAATCTCTTTATACCATCAAAGAGAACGCCCACCAGACATTGCTTCTTGGCAATAGCATATTGCTCCTTCCAATCCACCTCCTTCAAGGAATCAGGAATCTCCTTGGCTGAACCAATGCAGAATCTTAGGAAATCAAGGAATATCTGAAGTTGTGTCTTCACAAGTTACTCCTTCGTCATGTTCCAAAGGAACAAGCTATTACCGATGATATATCTTCTCCACATACGCTTAGGCTCCTTGATCAAGCGATAGAGCCATTCCAAACCATGCTCCTGCCACCAGATTGGTGCACGCTCCACAGTGCCCGCAAAGAAGTCAAAGACGGCACCGATGGTACCAACATGACAATGGATGTTCAACTCATTCCAATGAGAGTAAGTCCACTTCTCCTGCTTAGGAGCCGTCATGCCAATCCAAAGCAAATCCGGGTTGGCAGCACTGATGGCTTCAATGATAGCCTTGTTGTCTTCATCCGAGAACTCAGGCTTATAAGGAGGCGAATAAGTCACCACCTTCAGGTGAGGATAATCCACGGCAGCACGCTTCACTATCAGGTCAAGCACCTTCTGCGAACTACCCATAAACATCACCGTACCACCCTTTTTCTCCAGCTTGTTCATTTCGAAGAAAAACAGGTCCCAGCCGGCTATTCTTTCCTTCGGCTGACTCTTAGCCTTAATCCACTTACACGCCTTCACGATACTCACGCCATCCGGAATCAACACATCACCATTCGTCAGAGCTTCAGCAAAGAGCTGATCCTTCTTTGCTGTGTTAAAAGAATGTGCATTTATTGTGTTAATGAGCAATTTGCCCTCTGGTAATGAGGCTAGTTCTGCCTTACTACCCAAAATTGTTAATGTTTTTAGTCGAAACATAACTGTATTTGAAATTATTTTGTTATGTTCGCAGCCATAAACAGCGGGGTCCATCAGAATCCCATCATTTCATGAACAAGAAACAACGATTATGACATACGATATTAATACTATATATACGAAGTATAAGTAGCTTACGAAAAAGCAATGTCAGCAACTCCTTGCGGCTCTTCAGTCGCAAGGCATCAACATTGTGAAAATCGAAGCCTACGAATATGCTGATGCTCCAGGCATAAAACATCTGTTTTTCTATTTTGCAGGGGATAGCAGGAAAGCCATCCCCTATTTCATGCTGGAAGAGGAAGAATGGGAAGATATTCAACAATGCATCATGCAAAACTCTTGATGCATAGTTCTAGTTTATACTTTTACCAGAACAACACCAATCAAAAATAGCTTGTCCAATACCCTGCCATTCGTTTTTCTGCGATATAGTCAGCTGATGATCATCAATTCTCATTAGTTCATTCTGACTTTTTTTCCATATACACAGCAATAATTTTGATCCAAATCCATCCAGAACTATATTATCATTCAATTTACTTTTTCTTTTTTTAGACCTATTATGAACTTCTTTCTTTATCATCTTAGAATAATCCCGGTGATGTACACCCAATATTGACCTCCAATAATCTACGAACCTGACATCAGACAGGTTTTTCAATCTAATACCTTCCTTCATATCGAAGAAAGACATATCAAAGTCAAAATTCTCTTTTATAAGCTTATGATTCTTATAATTTGTACACTCACATATCAAATGATAAGGAATAAGATTTTCAATTTCTCGAACCTGTTGCATACAATATATACCACAAAAAGGACTTTTATTTCTTTTCAAGGTTTCCACCAATTGCTTACAAGTATTTCCTTGCACGCATCCTTGATACTTCATGTCGCTATCTACAATAGCAATACACAGATGATGCCCAAGAGTTATTTCCTTTTCCATAACAAGATTAATGGTATCACCACCTCCTTGTAACGGAAAGAAACACACATTTACAGAATTTACTTTTGCCTTACGCTTATAATACGAAACCAGAGCTAAATAAAAGTCAGCATCTAATAAATTCTCTGTAAGTAAATGAGTTTCCTCATACAGTTCAAAGGAATTATTACAATACGGGTTAAATTGAATAACCTTCTGATTTTCTTCTGGAGTGTATTCATTTTGAGTTACCACAAGTTTTATAGAAATCCTATGACTTAAAGCCCCAATTGAAGATGTTTGTTTACCAATACTGATACACTCTCGACGAATAGGATCATTCATTTCGGAATTAACCAAAATGCTGACCACTTCATGAGGGAAAAATATCAGATGCTTTCCTAACCTATGCGCCATTAGGAGATAATCCAACACCTGTAGTGCTCTATGCTTACCATTACATGCATCTTCGGCAATATCCTTACAAAACTCAATCAGCATACTATCAAGACATAAATCCTATTGGCCAATTCATCAAATAGCCATCTTTGGAATAATAAGCTTTCTCTACATACCTATCCATACCTTCGCTCTTAGCATTGAATAATAGCACATTAACACTATCTGGATTTAAGCCATTTACTGCAATCTCAAAACCAATAGCATTAATGATAGCTTCACTATGCGTCTCTACCAAAAAGCGAACATCATATTTTTTATCATTACAAAATCTTACCGTTTGGGCTAAGACGCGTCCAAGTTTCTCTTGCAATTTAGGATGAAGATGTAGCTCCGGCTGTTCCATTAAGATAACATGTTCCTTTTTACTTTTATTATCTCCATCTTTGACTACATCATTTGGCATATCTACATGTATCGTTTTCCAAATCTTTACAATCAATGGAAGGAACTGAGAATAACCAAATCCTACATCTATCAAATTATGGGATTGTTTGCCATTCTCCTTTATTTTCAACTCTACATTCCCTGTTCCACTCGGCTCTATATCTATTTCAAAAAGGAAATTTTCCTTTATCCATTTCTTTAAACTTTTCTTATCATCACCATTGAGATGAAAAAGATACATAGCTAAGTTTCTTCCATCAGGTTCGATATCCTCAATCCAAGAATTTTGTATACGATAATAACGCTCTGCGAATGCTCGTAAAGGCAACATATAAGAAAGTCTTCTTGTAAAACTCAATATATAAACATTGATAGAATCTATGATATCATTCAATGTATAATAGAGATAGAGATTATTTAATTCTTCCCAATTATCAAGCGGCTCGAATTCTGAAACGAGTCTCTTACGAAATTCATCCTTTGACATGAATTTTTTCCTAACAAGACGAAAGAAAGGCCTATATTTCATTTCATTTTCTGACAACAATGAACGCATATTTTCTTTAGCTGCATGCGAACAATCATCGTCATCATTTTCTGTGGATAAAAATCTGAAAGCAGGTAACAAACTATTGGTATTACACATAAGTCGCCTCTCGCTTTTAAAACCTATTGTTGTTCCATTCACAATAACAACACTATTACGTTTTGTATCGTATGAACACTCTATTTTCTGATCTGCGAATTCAATAACAAGCCGCTCTAGATAATCAAAATATTGATCTAATTTAGAAATTATCAATGAAACCTTTACTTGATCTACAACAGTACTGGTTCTGCCAGAGAAACCATATATTGGAAGTTCTTTAACTATAAATTCAACACCAATACTACCTTCCCCATCCTTTACGGTATTGGAAAAATCTCTAAAGTCTACGCTATTAGCATTCTGAGAATTCCATAAGAACACGCCTCTTCTGTTTTCTCTTATTGTTTGTTTTAACAAATAAAAAAACTTAAGAAACGAACTTTTTCCACTACTATTAGCGCCAACCAAGATATTCAAAGGAGCAAAATCTACCATTCCAGTGTCTTCCAAACACCTGAAATTTTTCAAACGTAAACTATCCATATCCCTATAACTTATCAATTATATTATCAAAATTCTAGCTATGATGAACTATCTTCTCATACCACCCTACCATGGTCTTAGCCTTTTCATCCCAAGACAATTCAATCTGTCTTTGCTTGCAGTTCTCAGACATTTGTATCAACAAATCTCTGTTACCCTCCAATTCATTCAAGATAGTTGCGAAGGATTGAGAAGATAGAGTAGGATTAGTCAAAAGAATCTTCTTGCCTACTTTTTCATTTACAGCATCACCCTGCCCACAAGTATCAAAGCAAACAACAGGAAGATTATTACCTATTGCCTCCAAAACAACATGCGGTGTTCCTTCGGCAACGCTTGTAAAGAAGAATACATCGGAATTCTGCATGATACTTTGCACTTCATCATGACTTACAGCTCCATGCCAAATACATTTATCTTTAATACCTAGGGTATTTGCCAACTGTTTATATGGTTCTGCATCACCACCTCCAACAATATGAAGTCGAATATTTTCATTACCCGTAATAGCAACGCTTTGCAAAGCTATACCTAACTGCTTTCTGAAGTCCAGTTTGCCTACCCAAAGTACATCAAACGTTTCTTTCTGCGACTTATCAATCAAAGGACGTTCCTGTACATAGCAACCTGTCTCATTCAACAAAGGAGAATCGATAGCCATATATGTATAAAAAGACTCTTTTGAATTGGAAGATGCCGAAAAGATAACAGATGCCTGGCTGGCCGCTTGACGAACACGTTTAGAATGTTTCAACTGCCAAACAGTCAGAACGTTTTTTAACCGCATGAACAGCTTAGTCTTCATACTCGCACCACCCAAGTAAGCTACCGGAAACTTATCCTTTGCATCTACAGGTCCCCATACAAATGGAATATCAGTTTCCTTTGATAGTTTCCAAAGATACCCAGGTTCACGGAATCCAATCATATTCAATTGATGCAACACATCAATATGCTGCTTTGAGCAGATATCCTTTGCTATAAGATACGTCTTCCACTGCCATTCTTTATAGTATTTATAGAATCTCCAGTCACCCTGATTCCAGCACATCTTGCGAATCTCATCAGAAACCGGATTATAATAGAAGTGCATATTTTCCCCTTGTTCCAACGTAGGTACTACATCTTCTATCTTCTCTTTAAACTCCCCTTCGGTAATAATATATAGTTCGCAGAACTTAGCAAGATTGCTCACCCAGTTCCACGCCATCCCCGGCTCACTCCCCATACCAGAAGAGCAAGCGTAAGCATTGATTAATATTTTAAGCATAATTTAATATTGCAAGATAACAAAAACATATGACAATAACCTCTATACAGACAAGACCCAACAGCCCACCTTAACAAGACTGTAACAAAAACATCATCTTATCAATATAGTATTCCAGATAACAGGAATTTGTGTCCTTATCCATCTGAGGATACCATCAGCATTATTGATTAAATATGGCAACACGACTATAAGGGAAATATTCCAGATATATTTCAAGACCTTGATTCCATACAATTTGTCCAATTTCTCAACTTTGTCAAAAGCCTTGTCATCATTCTGCAAGAGCAACTTTTCCCTTTCAACTTTCTTGACTTTATAAAAAGATTTTAGAGATGATACATACAGCTTTGCACTCCATCCGGCATGATTCATCCTCATTATCAATAACAAAGAAACAACAAGCCAGAACCACCCATTGGAGAACTTAAAACAGAACCATATGAATATTAAAATCAGACCTTCATTATAAACGAATGTTTTAAAAAGAAAATTATGAATCTTGGCAAGTCCACCATTGTGGTCAGGGTTATATAAGTCGATTTTCAACTTATAGTGCTTTAATGCCTCAAAAACCGGAAAATACAAAACAGTCATGTTGTATATATAAAGCAACGACGCCACCACCATCACCCCACTTAGCATAAATGCAAAAGAACATATATGGAAAAAAGAGCTAGAAAAGTAGTTATATACAACTAACGCCCCGACTCCTATCAAGCCGCCCAAAACAGAACACTTATAAGAGCCTGCTTTTAGGTTTCTGTCCTTTACATATTTTATCTGACTCAACATATTGATGTTGCCCGCAACATTTTCGAACAAACTCAAATTATAAGCTCTATTAGCAAAGTAATTGTAAAATGAAGCCAATCTGATTCCGCTCCAAAGCACCAACATCAACAACAAGAGATAGGGCAAGACCTGTTTATACAAACAAACCGTTTCTTGATATGTCATTCCAAAGAACTCTCCAGTCCAAGGTTGTGCGAGACGCAGCAACAGAAAAGACGATAAAACGCCGAATATAGAGATAAGAAAAGGAACGACCGATATCAATTCCTGCTTAGAAAACGAGTAAGATTCAATAGGTTCAACCTCCGCATCGTCTACATTTTGTACATTCACAATCCTCTTGAACATTGCAATATTTTCATTGGCAGGAATATCAAAATCTTCAACAACCCGAGAACATCGCTCCTTGTCATGCTTGTCAAAACAACGCAAAGCAAGCAAAAACACATGCTCAAGCGGAAAATGTTCGCAGCGAATCATAGGATAATCCAAAGCATGATGAACGACATTGTCTCTAAAAGCCAATGCCTTTTGCTTCCAAGAACCTTTTCCTTCATATACCGCAATAACATCATCACTTATTTCCCGACATTTGTCATCGGTCAAATAAAAGTCATAGTGTTCCTTACACATATAGTTTCTATATATGCTATGGTTGCACCCGGGAATATTGCAATGTTCTTTATTGTATTTCATATATGCATTAATGCAAATAGACTATTTTTCCAATGCTTTTTCCAAAAAAGATATACTATCTTTACGAAGCATTTCTATATGCTTTTGAACATAATCGGCATCAAAGAAAGAGAAGAGAGGCAATTTGTTTCCTTCATAAACAATTCTATCCATCAAACTAACAGAATTGAGCAATGAAGTTATACGCGCATTACTACCTCTTTTTGAATTCAATACTGCATAAAAGGGAGTGCCAAAATTCACAGAAAAAGCTGTTCCATGAAAAGAATTAGTAACAACACAAGATGCATTCTTAATAAGCCACAAAAACTCAGCAGGACCAGCATCCTTGATTAACCTCATACCCTTTGGGGCATTTACTGCGTATGCCCTTTTGGTCAAACAATAAACTGGACAATTCATATCCTCACCTATTTTCTTAGCCAAAGAGGGCAATGCTTCTGATGGTAATAGTTGATATACCAATATGTATCGAGATGGCATATTTGGATAAGCAAGCATGATATCTCCCCATTGCTTCTTATTCAAAAGCAAAGTCGGATCCAACACGCAAGTAGCTTCCTTTCCGGCTAAAGCTTTCACCAAACTTACTCCTGTTTGTTCACGAACACTCAGATAATCAATATTAGACAGCAACTCTTTATATTTTTTATATAATGAATCTGGAATGTCACTTACCCCAAAACTGGAAGCATAAGAAATCTTTTTAGCTTCTTTAGGCGCAAAAGTTAAGAAATAAGGTTCAATACTTGACGATGCCGATGGGTTCCATACCTGGTCACTCCCCACTACATATACATCATAATCCATTTTGGCCTGATACAACTCAGTCATAGACAAATACCTCTTGCTCATTTTTGTATTTGTCTTATGGAATTCATCAAATCGTTGAATTCGCCTTCTAACAGTTAGAGAAAACCTTGGTAAAACTTTAGCCACAAACCAATTCACCAATCGATATTTTACCCAATACATCAATCTCCCCTTTGCACCCATGGATACAAAAGGGGCAGACATCTGAGTATCTTTAAAATTCCAATTTTTATAATAGCAATAATCAATAATTTCAGCATCATACCCCATGCCTTGCAATACCTTTATGGTTGCGGTAGCTTGGAGTTCTGCACCATAATTATTCACTTGTTCTATCGTTATTACACCTATCTTCATAATACGTCCTTGTATTTTTTCATCACCATCTTTTTCTTTCTCTTAGCATACCACTTAGTCATTAACTTGTAAGGAGCCCATAAGAATATCCATGGGTATTTACGTGTCAAAATTGCAAGTCTGACTTTTTCTGGCAATACTTTCCTAAAGAAATTAGGAAACAAAACCAAAGGATGATATTGAACAAACTTATATCCAGTATAAAGATTGGAATTGCTGTTTATAGCTTGCTGCAAAGTTGCAGGATAAGTTTCAATACCATCTACTGATTCCACAAGCGAGTTTCCATGCTGATTATTAGTTATAATAAGATTAACACCCAATTGATAATCTTCCTCCTTTTTCGCTCCGCCCCAGAAATCAGCAAGTGTAATGTCCGCAACACGCTCTATAGACGAAAACATACAGTTACTACAGCTTTTCCTATCAAGCAACCATGTAGAGAATATCTGATAAAAAACATCATCCTTGCGTTTCATTGTTTTCCTCTCATCACCATCCCAATAAGTACAACATTGTGAAACATAATAAGCCTGTCCATGCTCCTTGTTCCTAAAAGAATAGAGTTTATCAAAATGATGAACCTTCTTGGCTATATCCAGAGCTTCTTGACTTGCTATTCCATGACAAACCAACTCTACAGTCCATAAATGCTCAGTATTCCTTTTCTTACCCAAGAAGCCATAAAGTCCTGCAACTTGACAAGGAGTACCAGAGAAAAGCACATCATGATGATCTCGTAAGCACTGAGCAACCTGTTGATAAATTCCATCCGTATTACTTTGAATATACTTGCTATTCATCAGAAGAGGAACATCCTCTAATCTATCAATCATAATATGTCTGACATGGTCATTATCTAAAGTGGCACCAAAAACAACTGGGCTTTTCATCTGCTGGATAAAACCATATGCAATACCACCAAAGGCACCTCCACTGGCACCATGATATCGTGTTTCTTTATCAGTTGCCCATCCACCATAAGCCCGCATATCACTCACCTCGTTTTTGGATATTGGCGACACTACAGGACATATCTTTTCACACAGCTTGCACTCAACACACATATCTGCATTCACCTCAGGAAATGGCATGCTATTCTTAAACACCACTGATATAGCTCCATGTCTGCATGCATCTTTGCAAGCAAGACAGCCTGTACAATATTTGTCTTTTGCTAATTTCGGCATAATATTTCTTTGTATTTATCACCTATTTTGCTATTGACCTGCTGAATGTTAAAACACGTATTTACCAATTTATCCGCCTCATGAACCATAGCAGTTCTCAAACATTCATCTCTCATCATTTGCTCTAAAGCATTTGCCAAAGCATCGATGTTGTAAGTATCAAAAATCAAACAGCCCTTCCCATGATGCAACACCTGTTCTACACCTCCTACAGGAGTTGTTATCACAGGAATGCCATACGCTAAAGCATCAAGAACTCCCATAGGAAACCCTTCACCCCAGCTCGGCAGACCCTAATTAACTAAAAAGGACATATCGTTTTACAGAATCTGCGCACAAAAGACTCCATTATAAGGCAGTAATGTCCTTTATACTTCTTCAACATAAGAACCATTTCTGCAATACTAAAACAACGGAGGATACGGAGACAAATGCCTTTCCAAACGATTTCTGCTTTTACCAACTTTTCATATTTTTCTCCATCTTCCAATCTTTGATAATAAATATCACCCTCTGATAATGGTATCAAAACATTGCTAAAGCAACTTCCCTCACGATTATAAGACATTACTACATCCGGAGAAAAAGCGATTGTCGAATTATGTATCACTTCATTATTAAAATATATATCCTCCCCCTTTTTCATAAAAGTACAGAAGCCACCAACAGCATCAAATACACGACGTTGCATGGCATAGGCCCCCAATCGTAGATTCCACTTTTTGTCCCATAACTCTTTGAATGGTTTTGACAACAATCCTCTATTCTGCAACTTACACCCTTTAATAACATTGTGCTTATCTAAAATTATGTCATAATTAGCACATACTAAAGTTGACGAAGGGAAATCCACCATGAGCTGATACAAAACTGAAAGACAATTTGGGGTAATAGTGTCATCTGCATCAAGAAACATAACCCAATCACCTTTAGATTTCTCGTATCCATAATTTCTTGCACGTGAAACCCCACCATTTTCTTTATCAAAAACATGCAATCTTTTATCATGGTAACTATTAACTATAGAAAGACTCTCGTCTGTAGAACCATCATTAACAACTATTACCTCGAAATCCACAAATGATTGTGAGAATATTGAATTTAATGTTGCTCTGATATAATCTTGTTTATTATATAACGGTATTATAATCGAAATCATAATTTATTCTTTTTAATATTACATTTCAAAATCAGCTGGGAACAAATAAGCTGTGGGAATATTCCTATCGAAAATGTAAAGAGAGCTAACCCTTATCACGATTTAGCCAGAAAACAGGGAAAAAACATCTCAAATGTATAGAGACAAAGTGTACGCAAGCCATTACAATCCCCTTGTGCCTCTTCTCCAGATGAAACGTCTCCTTTGGAGGCATACCATTAGGTCTATTCAGCATTTTCCATCTTTGAGCAAAAGGAACATCGGGATTGCACCACTTGTCGAAAGTGGTGTGTGCATCGCATTCGCCCAATACCTCTCCTGCCTGATACATTGCCACGCCAGCCTTCTTTGCTCTCATACCATAATCAAAGTCACCTTTGCTATGAGTAAAGTAATGATCTAAGTTACCAAGAACCTTATAAGCCGACTTCGGTATCAGTACAACATTTCCATTGAAATAATCTACTTCCATCAAACTGCCATCAGGCTTTGGTATGCCGCCATTCTTCAACCTGCCACCATACGTAATACCAGAGTGGTCTGTTGATTCTGTTGCTCCAACGATAATTGCCTTTTCGTTTGTCTCAACAGCAGCATCAGTAAGAACCTTCAACATATTCCCATAAACAAAGGTATCATCGTTGAGCCACAGATAGAAATCATAGTCCTTAGCCTTTGCAGCAGTGTCCCATGCTGTCCACATACCGCGATTCCAGAACAAATCGCCCTTGGCGTGTATTACATTTACTTGTGGAAATTGTTCAGCCACCGCTTCCGGCGTACCATCCGTACATCCGTCGTCAGTGAGATACACATCCACCTGATAGCCATCCAATGGCAACAAGCTATACAGCCTTTTCAGGCATTCCAAAGTCTTCTCCTTCCGATTAAATACCGTCAGGAGAACTGCTACTGATTTCATAATCATATCATATTTACGCATAAAGAAAAGGCGTGAATCGTTCACAAAAACACGCATCTCGTCCAAACAAATTATTAGACCCAAAAGCCCTGTATCAGGCAGTAACTACACATTTCTTATAAACCTTGCTGGATTACCAGCCCATATCTGATTGGCAGGAACAGATTTTGTGACTACGGAACCAGCACCTATCACACTATTCTCCCCGATGGTTACTCCTTTCAGGATGATAGATTTGGCTCCAATGAAGGCATTGTCGCAAATAACCACAGGCTTTTCTGCCCTATGCTTCATGTCTTCATTGCTCCTACGTACAGCAGGTTCAAGCGAATGGAAGTCGGTATCATAGATACAGACCCCTCCACCTATCTTCACATCATTCCCGATGGTAATGCTCCTGTGGCAAACCAATGCTGCCTGCGAAATCCCCACATTGTCCCCGATGGTCAAGACAGCACCTCTATCCACGAAGAAGGTACAACGCTCATAGCATCCAATAGGATTCCCCTTGATGCCATTGTTCATCATGAAATTCCTCCCAATGAAACACCTCCCACCACGAGCTACCATTATATAAGGTATGCCATTGGTACGAAAGGAAGAGTATGTGATATCATTAGCAGCAAACAAGCATCTCACTTTCAACTGATCTATCCCCCCCCAGACAATGCCAACGCACTTCCTAATGGACTTATATGCAAGACTAAATATGTTCATTTCCTATAATATATTAATCAAACAAAAGAAAAGCATCCCTGGGTGTAAGTTTCCACCAACGAGTGGCCTTGTAAGACAGAGTCTTCTCTTCGGAATTTCTGTACTTGATTACTTTTGCTGGTACACCGCCCACAACAGCATAGTCTGGCACATCATGAGTAACAACAGCACCAGTTGCTATTACGGCTCCGTCCCCTATGGAAACTCCATCCATTATTGTTACCCGAGCTCCAATCCAAACATCATTTCCAATTTTAATTGGTTTATACTCCACAAAATCTGAGTCCTTATCCACTACTTTTATTCCAAAAGTATTATTGACCCGATAAAACAGAGGAGAAGTCGAAAACATATCCAACGGATGTGCCCCTAACCCACAAATTAGTTCATGAGAGATAGAGCAATAATTGCCAATTGTCGTATTCTGTATCAAGGCATTACGAGAAACATATGTATAATCACCAATCCTTGAATGATTTATAATAGAGCCTCCATGAACCCTTGTAGATTCTCCCAAAACAGTATCCTGTGATAAGCAAACGTCGTCTGAAATAAATGCCCGAGGAAAACGATGTCTATTTTCCGCATCCCGGCCATAGCGATTCACCGTCATTGCCAACCCCTTTACCAATCCACAAAAACCACAAATACAGCGAAAAAGCAAACTCTTAATGTTCATATTATCTTCTATTTAATCTATTCACCCATAATTTAAAATCAGAGTCTGTCATATTACGGAAAATAGGGGAAAAGCAAATTCCTATCATAATCCACAAAAACAGATAGTTCAGATCAAATTTTGAAAAATCCTCTATCCAACCAAATGTCCATCTGAAAGCCACATACAAACCAATAATAGGGACGTACCTATTTTTTGATTTGTAGATAGCGCTATATGATGCCATAGAGAAAATCAAATAATAAATTGCACACCCGACCAGACCAAAATAATTAAAAATATTCAGTATCGAGACCTCACAACTCTGACGTTCTCCCCTATTGGTCTTCAAATCCAAATCAATGGTACAGCCAAAAAAAGCAGATTCATAACCTCTGGCTATTGAATTTCCGTAAATGACATAATTGTTTCTTATCGCTGAAGTTATTTCTTCCACATACAGAAATGTTCGCGTATCTGTCAATGCAGAAATATCCTCATTACCGTTCCCAGATTTCATTGAATACTTGCCATCTATTCCCAATTCCTCGTCAATGTTGAAAATATTAAATGTATCGGTAGCTGCCAAAGAAAAGAAGACAAACGGGAGAATAAGAAAAGCCACTCTTGCAAACTTGATTGACCTAAACAATACCGTTTCTACCTTTTTATAATAAAAAGAGACTGCCAACAATATACACAAACAGAATTTCAGAACATCGCTTCTTGATTCGGAACCCCATAACAAAGTAACACAAAAAGCCCCGAACACGAGAATCTTATTTCTTACACTCAGCCCCTTAAAAAACAGTGCCATAAAAGAATACGGCACCAAAAAACGTCCATAGGCATCGGAAGTAATAAAAGGAGAAAGCAGAAGAAGCAACCAGGGCGATATCGACAAATATGACCTCATCGTCGTTGTTAGCAGAGAAGGCTTCATAAAAGCATAGGCTGCCAACGGAAGCATAAAAACCATCAAATTATTATATAGTAATTTATAGTCCCAATAAAGCTCCGCTCTTAGTAAAAGTCCGTAAACGGCCGAACATAAAACAAGGATAAGAAAACAGTTAATAATAGAAATATTAAATTGTTTTCTGTCCCACATTTTATAAAAGAACAAAAGGATTACAGAATCTATCGCCCACCATAATGCAGTATTTCCTATCGGTATTTTGCACCATGCCAAAACGGATGACACACTCACCAATACTACAAGGATGCCTATTATTCTATCTAACTTCATACTTACCAATAACAAGAACCTTCTACTTGACCTGCAGCCTTTGGTTTTTCCTCTTTTGAAGGACGAACCCAATATTCATTCGACAAACCACTATAAGTTCCGCTGGGAATACCCCATTCTTTTACACCATAATTGGGATCCTCCCAACGATTGCCTCTTATGCCAAACAGCAATTGTAATGCTCCCCCTAAATGAACAGCCTGTTTGCCCATTCTCTTTACATGCGCAGCAAGAGGAAATCCATACGCCCCACAACCAACTAAACACACATCGAAATCATGTTTTTCTATTTCTGATTTCATAAAGTTCAGGGCATCAAACCAATCTTTATAAGAAGATTCTCCTCCTATACTTTGTACAGCCCTTACTACCTCAAGAACTTCAAAATCAGGAAGGGTTTCATCTTTCAAAAATAATTCATGTCGCTTGTTGTATTGCGTTTTTATAGTCTCTGAAAACGGATGAACAACAAGAACTCTCTTTCCTTTCAATGCACGTGACCAGGGCTTTGTACCCCAAAACGGCTCTAATTGCATCAAATGAACCCTAGATGCACTTTTCAATTGCTCATTCAAATATTGTTCTGTACTTAACCAACTCCCAAGAATATCCACTTGCTTGCTATCCTCAACCATCATTTCTCCGAACTTCATCAGGTTCTCTTCGGTGGCGGGGAAGAAGCCAGCATTTGTTTGCATAAAACCCATTAGACGTTTGTTCCACCACCACTGCAATTCCTTCCCTGTAATATATTTCAAGAGTGAGTGATGAGGATTACGTACGCCCAAATAGTTTACCACAGAAGCCAGTTCAAAAGCCCCGTACCTGGCAATCATACAAGGTTTACCAGAAGCCAAAAGATTATATATCAGCTCCGAAGCCTTGTCTGGGTCTGTTATACCCCTGTCATACACCTCTGTCTTTGCAGGAAAGAGTTTGCTGTATATCTTCCGTAAAGCGACAATAGCACCTTTAATTATTACATTCATCTGAACAACACTTTAATTTAGATTATCCACTAGCCAACGTCGTGAATAATCGACATTCTGTAATATCTTTTGCTCCTGACCGCTGTAATCTATTTCCAAATTACCACTTAGCAATTCATGCAATTCTTCTATACAGGAAACAATCCTATCAGACAGTCCAAAGTTTGATAACAAAGATTCCATACGAGACATTCTGGTTCCATGCTTCAATACAACGAAATCCTTTCTGAAATTAACAGAAAGAGCCATTCCATGGAAACTACTTGTAAGCACAAGGGATGCATTCTTTATGAGATTAAGGAACTCTATTGGACCCGCTTTTTGATAAAACCTATCAAAGCGATATGGAGAATGCAAGGAAACAGAAACACCCACCACGGGCATCTGGAGTTTCTTTTTCAACTGCCGAATAGCTTCCGCACAGAAAGCACCTGTATCAAATCCATAATACAATATGTATTTCCCCTTGACGAGAGCCTCGTCACCCACAATCTTTGTCCACTCGCTTGCATCCAACAAGAACGTTGGGTCGAGAACATTGTCAGTCGGCAAACCGCATTCATTACTTAAATAATCTGCGGCATCTGACTCACGTACACTTCTGCGTTCGAACTTCTCAAGAAGTCTGACAACATCTGACTTATGCTTCTTCACGGCATCCAAATTTCCAAAACTGGATGCATAAGAAACACATCTGTCTGCCTTGCCAAGAAAAGGCAAAAAAAAGAATGCGTTACCAAGACCTTTCTCAACATTCCATACCTGGTCGCTGCCAACAAGATGAACATCATACTTTATCTGATTGTCAACATATTCCTGCTGAGACAGGAAACGGGCGGAAAGAGGGAGCAACTTGCGAAATGCGACGAAATTCTTCTTCTTTTTCAATACTGCCGGAGTAAAAGAAAACAAATTGAAAAGTACATTCTTCAATCCTGTCCAAGGAAACCTATAGCACATAGCATCTTCTTCTGCCTTAGACTCAACATTCACAATCTCTGCATCTATATTATGCGAGATCAAAAAGTGAGCTGTAGCATAAGCCTGCAATAATGCCCCGAAATTATTGCAGGCATGAATAGTATATATACCGACTTTCATTTGATCTGAAACCTATTATTTTATCGTGAGAGAATCTTACTGAATAACTTACGGAGTTTTCTTTTTACACCTTGTAATTTCCCCCACACATATGACATTCGATACACATACAAAAAACCATACTTTGAATATAGTTTTTCGAATTTGTCTCTTTGGGGATGCATCTCCGAAGGATGTAACATATTAGGCTGAATACAATTCTCCAATTCGGCAGGGAATGTATTCATTCTTTCTTGTACTGCATCAAACAACTTCCGACCTTTCTCCGTATTCAACAATACCAAAGAGACACCTTTATTATCGGTATTGAAAGTAGGATTCGTCTTCTCCCATCCCCAGAAATCGGCAATAGTAATATCGCTTGGACGCTTCGTGTTGGCAAAATGGCATTTGCCGCATGACTTGCGGAACATGATATGCTTGTAGAATAAATAAGAAAAACTCATCTTGCCCCCCCCACTTTCAAATTTGAACGTTTCATGGTGGGCAGCCCAACCGAACTTCTGCTTATCACGGAAATTAACCCAAACAATAGGAGAACCTTGCTTCTTTTCAAGGTATGCAAGATAATCTCTCCATATGAACGGGCTTGGAACACCATGACATACGATGTCAACCAAGAAAAGATTCTCTCTCAATCGCTTGCCTACGTACGAATTCAAGCCTGAAGTTTGACAAGGAGTACCTGAAAATAAAACTGTCAATCCATCACGCAAATCTTGCTTTACCTGACGGAAAACCCCTGTCATATCGCTTTGCACATACTTGCTTCCTTTGAATTCATCACGTTCTTCTTTTGTTGTTGCACGCTTATGAACTACACGGAAATGATCTGTATAACCAGCGCCATAGACAACGCCACCTTGTTCCAATATATAATCAGAAATAGCAATGAAAGCAGCACCACTACGACTGGTTTCAACCTCATTCATGTCCTTATGACGAGCTCCGTAAGCCAACGGCTTTTCTAAATTGAGACTCGTATCATAGTGGTCGTTAAAAGCACAGACCTTGTCGCACAAACCACAATCTACACACTTTGCCTTATCAACCTCTGGATAAAGGAAGCCAAGCGCATCTGGCTTCATGGTTATTGCATCATGGGTGCAAATACTGGCACATGCAGTACATCCACAGCAATCAGCCGGATTCTTAATCTCTATCATTATTATATATTATACAACTATTTACAGGTGAGCATCACATGTCTCCCCTCTTACAACTATTATCTTTTCTTACTTCTACCTCGTTGCCTTATTCGCTTAATAGCCGAACCGACCAGCCCACGTTCTTTTGCATTCAACCCACAATAGTAAGCCAAGACGGGATAAAACACCAATGTAGCGGTGGCACTGAGCACTAAACGACCAAATGACATATCGACAACTGCTGTCAAGCATGCCAACATGAGAAACAACAATAGTCCAATGAACAAGCAAGGCAAGAGAGTACATCTTACATAATCGGACACATGCATCCCACAGAGTTTCCTGCAGAAGCAAATGGCGTTCAATATTCTCACACACACCAAAACAATCAGCAACCAATATATTGTCTCTATTGGAGTCCCTATCTTGTATAGCAAATAACCTATACATATAGGGAAAAGCCAAATACACGAAGACATTATTGTATAATTCCGTATTCGACCCGTTGCACTGATACAAGTTTCCAGTGTGACCATCAACTGAGAAATCATCTGACGAATCAAAACCAACCGGACAAAAAGGACAGCATACTCGGGTACATTTTTAAGCCATATGGAAAGGATATATGGACATTCTATGATGAAGGGAATTGCGAAAAAGGTATAAATGATAAATGATAATTTATTGCCAGTGGATGCAGCTTCAATCATTTTCTCTGTTTCACCAGCACCACGGCTTTTGACCAAAACCGGATTAAGTGCTTTAAGCATATTATTAGAGAAGACCATCAACTGCCCTGCCAGTTGATTAGCGATTCCGTGAGCTGCATTGGCTATTACACCACCAAACATATTCAAGAGGATAGAAACGCCCTGCATGCAAAGTAAAGAGGAAGTGGAGCCAAGGAACCCCCATCCTGCAAATCCCGTCATGTCTTTGGCCGTTTTCCTGTCCCAGTTTTTTCTTAGCGCAAAACTACACTCGCTATAGTTCTTATGACAGTAAAACGCCATAATAAACAATGAGACGAATGGTATTGCAGCCATTAGCAATCCATAAACAATCAGCTTATCTTGCGAAGTATATACACAGGCAAACGCTACTGCCAACTTTAGTAATGATTCCAAAACTCCCACTATAGAATAGTATTTCATATTCTCATGAGAATTAAGAACCGCATCATAGGGTACAATCAAAATGGTGACCATCGTACTTATTATGAGAGAGCCATACACGACTTTGGCTGCAAACATTCGTTCCTCGGGAATGTTAAGTATCCCATTGAAGAACAGAAATCCTGCAAACAAAAGCATGACAACAACAATGGCAGCAACAAATACATGCAAGACCACACTTACATTAAAAATGCCAACCTTCTTTTCATTGTTCCCCTCACCCTCTGCATAATTCATAAACCGCTGGGTAGATGATGCCATGGCTGCATTCAAGAAGCCAAGCATACTTATTACTCCTCCCACAATGTTATAAATACCGAAGTCGGAAGCTCCCAGAGAATTCAATATGAGACGGGTGGTATATAACGACACGAACATCGTTATTGCCATCTTGGCATAAAGATACCCTGTATTCTTAATTACTCTATTTGCTGTCTGTGACATAAACTTATTACGAAATTTATAAGAAATTACAGTCTTTACCTGCGAAGATAAAGACTATAATTTGATTATTTCAAACTCTCCTGATACCAGTCAAAGAGTTTCTTCACGCCATCCTCTATCTCGACCTTGTGGGTCCAGCCGAGGCTGTGAAGTTTATCCACAGAGATGAGTTTGCGCATGGTTCCATCTGGCTTGCTGGCGTCAAACTCTACCTCGCCTTCGAAAC
>SAMEA104315421__coassemble_508_pt1 | contig 73801 bp, 53 predicted proteins | sample SAMEA104315421__metabat2_low_PE_030 | metagenome-assembled genome bin SAMEA104315421 (sample SAMEA104315421) | gut metagenome | biome: Monkey gut; feature: monkey-associated habitat; material: faeces | place: China | collected 2013
TTCAAGCCTTATTCGAGGTTTGAAGACTTGTCATGCCTATCGCTGAATAGTTACGACTGCATCGCGTAGTGTTAATAAACCGTAAAACGAGGGAGGGGACGAAACTGCCCCGAAAAAGTATCCTTGGATACTTGGCAATGTATCCAAGGATAAACGGGCAAGTATCCAAGGATACTTTGCCAAGTAAGCCTGCTTCTCTTTTTTGCCCTGCCTGCTTTGACTCTTTTCCGATTTCGCTGGACACGTTTTCTCAGTACAAACTGAAACGGTAGTCAGTGCATAGAAAGACATGCTGAATCAGTTGACGGCTTAATCCCCTTTACATATCGGGCGAGTCGTGACTGCGCTGGCATGGGGTGCTCATGCGGCTGTAAGGTATCGTGGAGTTATAATACAGGAGTTCTCCCAAGGCAATGTCCTGATGCTTTGGGAGAACTCCTGTGAGGCTTGCATGGTGCTTCGTGGGCGGGAGAGGCTTCTTCCTTAGGGGATGTAGATGAGCCTCAGACCCAGGGTGTTCTTGCTTGATTCGGGGTTGCAGTCATCGTGGTGGTCCAGATGACAATGCTCGGGCTGGCTGTTGTAGGAGCTGCCGGCGGTGCGGAAGAGTTCTCCTGTGCTGGTGCAGGTCCACTCCTGCAGGTTTCCTGTCATATCGTAGATGCCCAGGCAGTTGGGCTTCCTCGACTTCACAGCGTGCGTGCTGCCCGAGGAGTTGTCCTTATACCATGCCCGCTCTGCCAGTGTGCTGTCGGTACTGCAGTCGCTGTCGAGAGGTTCTTCACCGGCCTTGGCGGCATAGAGCCAATAGGCATAGGTGGGAACACAGAGCTTGCGCCCGCTCATCTTGCTTAGCCTCTCGGCAAAGTGCTGGCAGTCTTCCAGATCTACACCATCCACTGGCATACGCATGTCGCCTCGGTGGCTTGACGGGTTGATACCCATGACGGCTGTCCAGAGTTCCTGCGTCACCTCAGTCTCACCGATGAAGAAGTCCTTTATCTTCGTTGTCTTGGTGGCACCCTTGATGTGTATGTGGCCACCCTTGACACCTATCATGCGATATTCCACGCCGTTGGCCTTGAATATCATGTCGGGTGGGTAGGCCCGTGTGGAGTCCTGGCAGATGCTGGTTTCGCTGTAGGCCTGTTTCTTGTCAAAGAAAGAAATCATGGCCGCGATACAGATGGGTGCTACCAGCAGCACGCCCAGGTATATCGTCAGTCGTGCTGCCGCATCGCTCATTCTGGTGCTGAACCCTTCGCCCAGCTTCCTTTTGTATTGCGGTTTGTTGTCTCCCAGCCCTTGGCCGGCAGGCTTCCTTGTGTTCACTTGTCCCGCGTGGTCTTTGATTTCATTGTCCTTCTTAGTCATCATCATTCCTCTGTTTCGTTTAAGTAATAGAGGTGAGAACCTCGCAGATTATATCATCGGATGGATAAAAAATGATGTGCCGATGCGTGTTGGGAGATGGTGCGGAGCTTACGCCAGTTCTATTAGGATGGCCGAGTAGTTGTCGTTTCCGTCCCTTTCACACATCTTGTCATATTCGTCCAGTATCTTTTCCAGTGGCTTGTTGTCCATCATCTTGCCCTGCAGAATGCCTCGTCCGATGGCTCCATAGAGTCCGTCGGAGCACAGCAGGATGCGGTCGCCCGCCTGCAGTCGGATGCTCTTGATGTCGGGCCGGGCCGCTTCGGGATGTCCGGCAAAGAAGCACCTGGCCAGCATATGGCGTCCGTTCACGTTCACCTTGTGGTCTTCTGTCTGGTAGATAAGTCCGTCGCCCGGCCTCTGCACATAGCATCGGCTGTCGCCCACGTGGGCTATGGTGACGCTGTCGGCCTCTATGCTTGCCATCACCAGTGTGGTGCCCATTTCGGCGATTCCCTCTTCGGCAGCCTTGCGGTCCATGGCGGCACTCGCCTCACGGCATGCTTCCAGCACTTTCTCCGGGCTGTCGGGCAGAGCGGTATGCTGTTCCCAGTAGTGCGCAATGCAGTTGCACACCGTCAGGCTGGCCACTTCGCCACAGGAATGACCGCCCATCCCGTCACATACGATGCCTGTCAGCCTCTTGGCTTCGGGCCTGTCCATGACGAGCAGATAGTCTTCGTTGTTGCTCCGTGCTCCTTGCCTACTGATGGTCGCAAAGCTTGTTCTCATGCCTTACTCTGTTGTGTTGTTTGTTCTGTCAGACTCACAAAGTTAATGAGTTTTACTGGAAATGCCCAAGCAAAGTGCTGGGAATTTTACAAAATGTAAATAAATGAACTATTGTGATTTGCTTCTGTTATGGTTTCGGCGCGCTTCATAAAACCCCACAAATGCCTTCTTTCCTGATGTAAAAGGAATTCGCGCAGAGAGGCACTGCGGTGCGATGCCCGATGCAGCGCGCTGCGTTGAGCTTCGCAGCACGCTGCGATGGCCGGTGCAGCGCACTGCGTGGGTTGCCCCGGTATGCAGCCCTGCTGCAGGGAGCTATTTCTGTGAATCCTGGGAGAACGCCTGGCTCACCATTCCCGATACGGTTTTCCCCAGCGCCCGGCTGCCTGCACTGACGACAGCAGGCATTGCCTTGAACGATGACTTGATGGCCTGTCGCTTCACGCGGCGCTTGTTCTTGCTGCCGCTCAGAGCACTTGGCCCCTCGGTGAGATAGGCTTTGGTCACGTAGCCGATGCGCAGGGTGAGCAGAGCATTCAGGCTGCCGTCGGCCAGCGAACCCACTATGAAGCCCGGAATCTTTATCTTCTGCAGGTTGCCGATGAGGTTTTGCAGTATGCCTCCATCGCTGTCGGCATCCACATCCAGGTCGTCGGCATCATCCACGCTGATGTCTGGAGCCGCTCCGTCACCGAAGTCAAAGGGCGCTATACCGTCCATGTCAGTGAACACCTGAGAGGTGCAGTAGGTGACCAGAGCCGTGGTGAGCACCTTCACGTAGAGCTTGAACATCTGCGGCTTGGTGGGCTTGAAGCCGCTGGCCAGCACCACATCGGCTATGAGGCGGTAGTTCATCACCAGCACTGCCACTGTGTCAAACTTGCTGTTCTGGGACAATGCGGTGACCATAAACACCGTCTTTCCCCACTCTCTGATGCGGTTATCTACCCCCAGCACCCCCATCTCGCGGTTGCCCTCCATGCGCAGCGTTATCTCCCGTGCGATGATGTCGCGCAGTTCGCCTGCATCTGCCGAGTGGAAGTTTATCTGCTTGAGCAACCGGCTCCTGTGGCTCCTCCTGAGCTGACGGTCGGCTATGTAGTCGCAGTTGTTGGCCAGCCGTCGTGCAAAGGTGCGCAGTTGGGGTGCTGTGGAAAGCCCTTCGGCCGACAGTTTGGGGAACTCAGGTGCCCGGTGCACCTTGATGATGGGCCTCACGATGTAGAATGCGCCGGCCGTCAGAATGACTCCGTAGAACGCATACTCTACATATACATGGGTCAGGCGGCCCAGTTTGTCGCCTATGACAATGATGTTGCCCGTGAGCATCGTGGCTATGATGGCCAGCAGTATGCCGATAATGATAAGCAGGTTTCTATTCATGGATGTGGATGTTAAGGGCCTCAAGGTCCTTCTCCAGGCTCTGGAGCAGGGCCACATGGGCGGTGAAAGCATCGTGGTCAGGCGTGATGGTGGCCAGCGAGAGCAGCTTCAGGCGCTCTATCTCGCGGTTCATCCCGCCGGTGAGTTGGCTCTTGACCTGGTTGAGCGCAGCGCTTATCAGGCTGTTTGCCTTGTGCAGCAGTTCGTTGGCAATGAGCCCCTTTGCCTTGGTGTCGGCACTGGCCTCGAATCCGCAGTAGGCATCGTGCACATAGGCAAAGTAGTCATTCACCGAGTCAGTGCTGTGCTTGTACCACATGGACTTGTGTGCCACCAGTTCCTCCACGTTGACTCCCGTCCCCCAATCTACCGTGATGTCCTCCAGAGGACACTCGACTCTCACGTTGGGCTGGCTCAGATGATGTGCCGACAGCTGTAGCAGAGCCACCTGCCATTGCTGGAACTCCTGGCCGTACTGCATTTGCAGGCATTGGCGGCGCTTCTCGTTGACCAGCCTGGTCATGCGTGAGTAGATTCCCTCCAGCATGCGATGCACGAATCCGCGCACTTCGCTGGTCTTGAAGGAGGTGTTCTCGCCTCTGGCCTCCACAAACTTCCTGATGGTGTAGTACTCCTCGTTCACTATCTGTGTGAGTTCCTGCTCGCTGACCATGACGGTGGGACTGTCGTCCAGGCGGGTACGCTTGAGCGCCTTGAACCCCTGTGCCACCTCCCGGTACTGCTTCTCCTGCTCCTGCTTCTGCCTTATGGCCTCTCTCACATGCTCCAGCAGCACATCACGCTGGATGCTTGTGCGTGCGATGCAGTTGGCCAGCCGGATAGACTCACGCTTGCGGAAGAGTTCGTACATGGCGCTCTCGGCCTGCTCAAACCGTGCAGCCTCCTGCTCCAGAGACTCCTTCAGCTCGGGCCGGAAGTTGCCGTTGCGCCAGTCATCCACCTTTCCCAGATTGAGGTTGAAGGCATAACCCTCATCGAGCACCAGATTATATTTTGCCTTTATCTGCTCCACGGCATACTCCTTCTGCTCCTCTATGTCCCTCTGCTTCGACTCTTCATCGCGCCAGTAGGCCGACTCGAAGACGTTGTGCACCAGGCATACGGGCACCGAGTGATTCTTCTTCTGCAGTAGCTCGAAGAAGCTGGCCGACAACTTGGAGATGGCTGAGTTGCTGCTCTGGACGAACACTATCAGGTCGGCACGCTCGATGATGGCCTTGTAGGCAGGCGTGTCGAAGTTGACTCTGTCGCCGTCGAACCCGGCCATGTCAACGAGATAGACGTGGTCCTGGAGCAACTTGCCTCCGTGGGTCTCTATGGATGTGAGCAGGATGTCATCCTTATCCACCGACACATTGCCCAGCTTCACATAGCGGTCGATATTCTTTCGGGTGTGGGCATACACCTCCTTGCGCACGTTGGCCAAGCCCGATTCCTCGGCCAGTCCATTGATGCTGTCGATGATACTGTTGGTCTGTTGTTCCTTGTGGGAAGCGTCTGTCGAGCGATACACAGTGAGCTTCTCCTCGCTGCCCGCGAAGATGAGTGATGGGCGCACAGTGCACTCCAGGAAGTGTGTAGGGCTGACGTAGTTTCTGGCCACAAGGTTTACGAAGGTGGATTTGCCCGACTTCACCGGCCCTACCACCAGCACTACAAACGAGGGGTTGTGGTATTCGCGGCTCCTGTTTTCCAGTTGTTTCAGGTGGTGTGCTATATCTCCGCCGCACCGGTCGATGTCCTGTGCAGCCTGCAGATATTTGCCGGCCAACTGTCCGCATACGTATTCCTCTATAGCCGAAGCCATCTCCTTGTATTTGTTCTTGTCCATAGTATCTCGTGTGCTTGATGTTTGCTGCTTGTGTGTGGTACCGTCTCTTCCCTGAGGCGGTGGGGTGGTGCAGATGCCTATTGCTGCGTGATCTTGAATCCCAGGCTCATGATGAGTTTCAGCGTCTGCTGTGAGGTATTGCGGTCATAGGCTTTCTCCTCCTCGCTCAGTTCCTCGTAGGGCACCAGACAGGGATGTTTCCTCTCGGCATCATTCCGCTGGCTGCCGTAGGTCCAGCCGTCTTTCATGCGCCCCTCGGCCCACACCTCGTGCACATTCTTGGCTATCATCTCGGCCAGTCTGTCCAGTTCTTCAGGCAGCTCCACGTGGCTCGTATCCACCGGCATGGGCTTGTAGTCTCCATTGTTCTGTCTCATGACTCTTTCTTCTTATTGGTTCGTCTGTAATGAGAGAGCGCTGTGCCGCCTCTTATCTATCACTGTGGGAGGAAAAGAATTCTATTTCATCATCGACCACGCCGAGCGTCCGTCCTTCCTGATGCACAGTGCCAGGCAGATGGCAATGATGTGGGCCAGCACCAGCACCAGCAGAGTGGTGTGCGTGCCGGCCAGTTTGTGCAGCTGCATACTGGCTCCCAGGTCATAGAGCAACTGGTATCTGATGCTGCTCGGATAGGGTATCTCGGCCATCTGAGGCCAGTTGAGGTACAGGTATTCGGCCAGATGGCTCACGAGGTAAGCCTCTATGAAGTCGAGCGCAAAGATGAGTGCCAACCAGTAGGAGCGCAGTGAGCCTATCTTGCAAGTGGCTGTGAGTGAGGTGCCGAGCGCCAGTAAGAGCATCAGGTGACTCACCTGCGGATGGTGGTAGAAGGCCAGACAACCCACCATGAAAGTCCATCCCGCCATGAGCAGAAGCAGAGTGAGCAGAAAGAGTTGGAAGGCAATGCCCATGTTGACAATGGGGTGCAACAGACCGGAAAAGGGGTTGATGCTCCTGACGAAAGCCGTCAGGCGGCCTGTGGGAGCAGTCTTCACCGGTTCTTCCGCCGGGCTTCCGGCCGCACTGGAACAGCCTGTCCACTCCTTCAAATTGAGCAGGAGCTTGCGTTTCTCGTCCTTGTCCTGCAGATCGATGATGTCATGCCCGCTGAACTGGAAGCGGTAATACTTGCTGAGCGGTTCGCTGTCAATCCTTACGAAGACGATTCGCTTCATCTCGCTTTGCGCATATTCCACCTCCTTGCGCGTCCATTCCGAGGCATCGGAGTGCCGGGAGTACATAAACAGAAAGGTCTCAGCCTGGTCGATAGCCTCGATGATAACATCGACGAACTCCTTGTCGCTTTCTATTCCAGCCAGGTCTATCCAGCAAGAGCCCCTGCCTGTGACCCTCTCTATTTCGTCCTTCAGCCTGAAGACAACGTCCTTGTCACGCCGTGAGTATGAGATGAATATGTTGTGCATGAGTTGTCGGTTGATGATGCTTGCCCTCTGTCATGCCTGTGCCTGTGTGCTCTGGTGGCAGTCGGGAGCGGCTGGCGGAGTGGCGGGCAATGGCTTCCCGCACTTCTTTATCCCCACCCAGATGGTGTTGTAGTCGTATTTGATGGTCTCTCTGAGCTTGGGATATTGCAGAAGTTCCTCGTATGGAATCATGCAGGCATGGGTCTTGCGTATGTAGTCCTTGCCGTTGTCCTTCTTGTCGGTATCGGCTGTGTAGCCCAGCATGGTATTCGAGGCCACCCAGCGCAGATGCTCGCAGCGGGCGATGTTCTGCAGCAGAGTTTTGTATCTGCCTTGCTCCTCGGTGCCAAGCACTTGCTCGATGAGGGCAAGTGAGTTGAATTCCCAGCCTGCTTCAGTCTCCTTCCTGGTCACTTCATCCTGTATGCGCTGCATCGCGCAACCCAGTATGCGGGCGATGGTCTGCTGCCTCTGTCCGTCCTCTGCGATGCTTGCCGCCCTTACGCAGCCTACTGCTTCCTTGCCGCGGGCATTCCTCGTGAGCGATACCGCTGCAGGAACTTCCCTGGTGATGCCCATCAGCATCTTCTTGGTAGTCATGTGATAGACGTTGGCCATATCCTGTATCTCCTGCTGGGTGAGCTTTGCCTTGCCGCTCATGCCGTCCTGCATGAATTCTTCGGCACGCTTGTTCCACTCCTTTTCAGGGTCTTGCTCGGTCTCTCCGCCATATTCATACAGCTTGGTCTTCTGGTATTCATAGTGGAAGGACTTGGCTCTCTCGATGGTCTCTTCCTGCAGCACATTGGCATAGGAGAAGATGTCCTCACGCTTACCAAAGGGTACCAGCTCGAAGCGGAAGAGCTCCGTCTGGGCTCCCTGCGTGGTGTGCTGGCGGTAGTAGTCGGCTATGTAGCTGGCGTTGGCAAACTTCACAGAGTCGTAGATGCCGGTGAAGATACTGAGGGTCTTGTCTGCATCGCGCAGCCTGTAGGCCATATCCAGCAGTTGCATGCCCAGGGACAGGTTGCCCTCGCTGCTATTGGTGCACACGGCAATGTAGTCAACCTCCTTGATGAGCGCTTCCCACTCGCGGCTGAAGTCTTCTGTCCTGCCGCACATGAAGTGCAGCGAGTCCTTGTCGTGCCTGATTCCCGGGCACTTCGACAGCAGTTCCTGCTCCAGTACTTTGGCTTTCGGGTCGATGATGAAGCACTCAAAGGGGGTGCTGATGTCCTTTGCATAAACCATCGCGCTGAACTCATACAGGAACTTGAACAGCTCCTGGCCTGTGTCGCCAAAGCCTATGATGACAGCCTTGAAGGGCTTGGTGGCAATGCCCAGTGTGGTGTCGGGTTTCACGTAGCGCACCGGCTGGTAGAGCGCATTCTCCCTGATATCCTTCACCGAGAGGCTTGCTGTGTCGATGATTCTTATCCTCTCGGTGGTCAGCAGCTGGGTGATACCACTACGCTTGGCACGGCAAAACACCTGCTCCTTCTCGGTGTCGGGAAAGAGCTGGTGCAGTGCGATGGCGGTGTTGATGTTGTTCTCCTCGTTGGGAGACAGGCAGAAGAAGAACTTCCGGGCTGCTCTTCGGTTGATGAAGTGCCATAGGCTGGTCAGTCCCACATTCTTGGCCCACTCCTTGGGGCTGCCTGTCGGGGTGCCGAGAGTTATCCCCGTGCGGCTGTAGGTGAGCATGGCATTCATCCTGGTGAGTTCTTCGGCAACATTGTTCTTGCTGTTGGTCAGACTGAGCAGATGGCTGAAGGAGAAGCGCTCATGGTGACTCTCTTCCTGAGGAGTGCGCACGAAGATAATCTGTAGCGGGCTTCTGGCCTTCTCATAGATGCTTCTGGCCAATGTCAGAGACTCCTGACTCAGGTCGAAGAATATGTAGATGTCCAGATTGCGGCGCTTTAGCCAGTTGGGCGGCCAGCCCTTATGCATCCTGATGAATGATGTGGCTCTCAGACCCAAGATGTGCAGGATGAGCGCCGCACTGACGCAGGTGGCCAGGAAATGCACGATGGAGAAGATGAGCATGTAGTATGGGTTCTCCTTCAGAGCCGGCTCCACCTCTATGAGTTCCGACTCTGAAACGAACATCTCAACGGATGCCAGCATCGAGCGGAGCAGCAAGACCAGAGGATTGTTGAGGCTTCCTTCGCTGTTGAAACCGATGATGTACAGCCCCGTACCCAGCGTGAAGATAATGACGGCTATCAGTAGCAGGTTACGCATAATCCGCTTCCTGGCCTTTTGGCTGCGCAGTGTACAGAAGGCCAGAACAGCCCCTCCCGCCAGCAGAAGCCAGCTGAAGGCCGTGTGGTAGTGGGGTGTATCGACGGCGAAAAGGTTCGTAAAGGCTTCCCACAGCGAACATATCCCCTTGCCGTGAGGGTCATCCTGCATGCCTAATATGTTCAGAATGGTCATCATCATCGTGCTCCTCTTTATTGTTTTCTTCTCTTCACTTCAAATCCCAACTTCTTTACCAGTTTCAGAGTCTGCATTGCCATCTCGCGGTCATACAGTTTCTCGCTCTCGGGCAGATTGCAGTATGGCACCATGTCGGGCGTCTCCTTCTTCTGGTCATTACGCTCAGGGCCATAGCTCCAGCCCTGTTCGGTGCGTGCTTTGGCCCATATCTCGTGGGCGTTCTCGGCTATTGCCTCCTGCAGTTCGGTGAGGTCTTCGTCCAGGACTACATCGTCCAGGCGGATGGGGTAAGGCTCGTACACAAACTTGTCAATAGTGTTCGTCACCACCAGATAGCAGTTTGACTTCTCCCATGCACGCTGGAAGGAGGGGATGCTGTAGCAGACCAGATCCTCCTCGGTATAGGGGTTGAAGAGCGTTATCTCCTGGCTCTCGAGGGAGATGGAGCTGATTGCCACAGCATGGTTGGGCTGTGTGCAGTCTTCGTTGCACTCCCCCGTGAGGCAGTTGTTATCTATCACCGCTATCAGTTGGTTGCCGCTCTCCAGCAGGCGCGAGATGTCTTCTACGGTGGAGTCATAGCGCCTGCTCACTGCCAGATGGTTCTTTTCCAGGAGCCTTCCTATATTATATAGCGGCATTCCCTTGTCCTTGAGCCAGCAGTTGCGGTAGGCTTCATCGAGCAGCGACTTGTGTGTCGCTTCGATACCCAGCTGGTGAAGCACAAACTCCTCGCACTCTATGTCGCACAGGTAATTCTCCTTCTTGCGTGCAGCCATAGCTGTCATGGGCAGTGTGCGGTGGGCTGTGGCAAACATCATGGCGTCATCCACCTCGCCTGCTATCTGTATGATATCCTGCAGCTGCTGGTCTTCCTGAGCGGCGCAGAGCACCTTCATGGTATCTTCGGGCGACGTGTTTCCGTCAAGGAAAGCAGCCAGCAATTCGTCTGAAATGGTCATATTGTGTTCACTCATATTGTTTCTTGTCTTTAAGTGCTACGTCTGTGAGGGCCTGTATGGCTCGTCGTTTGATGTTGTAGAGGTTATCCACCGTGACAGTGAGCCTCTTTGCCACCTCCTCTGGAGTCTGGTCCTCCAGCATCAGCAGCCTGATGACCAGTGCATAGCGCTGGTTCTTCATCTGTCTCAGAAGGGCCTCCATGTCGGCTCCGGCATGGCTGTCTTCCTGGCAGGAGCTGGTTTTCCCGGTGTTGTCAACGGGCTCCTGGCTCTCGTCAGCTATCACCCTCTGCTGTGCCTTGAGCTTCAGACAGTGCCTGATGGCCGTCACCTTCAACCATTGGTAAAGGGTGCTTTCGAAGTTGAACTGCCTCAGCCGCTTTGCATCATCCTCCATCAGGAGAATGTACAGTTCGCTGATGATTTCGTCATAATCCACTATCTGTTTGTCAAACACCCTCTTGATGACGCTCAGGAAGAGCGGCCGGCAATTCTTGTAGAAGAATTGCGCCGTCACCTTGGCGTCATGCCTGACGAGTGCTTCCACTGTCTCTTTGTCTGTCATTGTGCTTTCTGTAGTCTGTTGAGTGGGCTTCGCGGCCGGCCTCAGGGCTTTGTGTCAGTACGTGCAGCCCTTTGGCCAGGCTGGTCTAACCCAGTTGGGTACCGCAGTTAGAGCAGAATTTCTGCCCAGGAGCAGTGTCCGCTCCGCAGTTCGGGCATTTGGGTTCGGCTTTTGCTCTGTCTATACTGCCGTCTTTCTTCGCTTCCTTATAGGATTCACGTCCCTCCTTGATGATGTCCCTTATGTTCGCTTGGCTCACGATGTCCTTTATGGTTTCCTTCGTGCTGTCATCCTCTGATATGTTCAGAGTGCCGTCGGGGTGTATGAAGTGCGTTATGAGCTTCAGGTAAATGATGGCCGCTGCATAGATGAGCACATATCCCATGGCAGCGTTCAGTGCTGCGGAAGCAGCGTTGCCCAGTCCCGGGATGAATGAAAGCAGGCCTGAAGCGATGAGGGTACCTATAAAGGCACCTGCATTCAGTATGATGTTGGTGACAATGGCAGAGCCCAGGAACTTTGCCGTATTCTTTGTCATCGAGATGCCCAGCGTGTTGTTTATCTTCACGTAGGTAGCCCACACGAATCCCGTTTGCGTGAGGATGGCCACTACACCTGCAATGCCAGGTGCCAGTCCTGCCACTGCACTTGCTATGGCTGCCGCAATGGCAAACCCTCGGATAGTCTCTTTGATGGCCGAGATCTTAGTGCCGTCCAGTGTTCCCTGCATGGCTTTGTCCAGTTCCTGGAGCGCTTTGCCTAAAATAGGAGTTGGGTTCATAACTTCTTCAAATGTTTAGCGGTTTGTGAATCAGTTGGCTTCTCTCTGGCTTCAGCCCATCTTGCATGTGCCTGTCAGCCGTATGAAGGGCCTATTGAGGTTCGTTTCTCCGATAGACTCTCCTCTGTCCTTTATCATTAGGAGCGCCGTTCTCGATGATTTCTATCACAAACTCATCGTCTTTTATGCTGATTAACTTTCCCAGGGAATTGCTGTCGTCATCCATGTGGAACTCGTCCCATAGCCATTCACCACCCCTCTTTTCAAAGCGTGTGTGCGCTATGGTGCTGAATACGAGGTAGCCATTGCTGTACATCTGATACCTCATCAGTTGGCCTTCCTTGTCCACATGCAGGCTGCATACAGTTTGCTCATCTATCTGCCAGAGCCAGTCGCCTGCCAGCTTCTCATACGTATGCCTGTTCAGCTTGGCGTCCTCCTTGGGCGAAGTGAATGCAGGCTCAAAGTGCACGCTGTAGTGTTCGCACGCCTGGCGAAGCAGGTGGTCGGGGATGACACCGAAGTGGCTGAATGTGTGCATATCCTGCCGCAGGTTGACGAGGAGATCTACTCCTATCTTCTCAGCCTTCTCGATGGCCCTATTATAATAGGTATAAGCCTCTTCCAGGCGGCCTTCTGACAATGGTACATGCCCGTGGTTGAGCAGGAGTGCGGGGTTGGCTGCAACACTGCGCATGGTGTCTGCCATCTCCTCATACAATCTCCGGGTCAGGTCAAACCTCCCGGCCTTCTCGGTCAGCCATATCAGATTGTACGAGCTGAAGTTTCCCACCTCATCATAAGGGTACCGGCCTTGTTCCTTGCAGTCGTTGAGGTAGCTCTCGGCATACTGTGCGGCCTCCTTCTCACGCCCGCAGAGTGCCAGGGTGATGGCAGTGAACATATGATGCTGCCAGTCATTGCCGGGGAACAGATGGCCCAGTGCCTCCTGTGGACAATTGTTGTTGTAGAGGCTGATGGCCATATCAAGCTGTGCAGTGTTGTATGCCGAGTCCTGGAATTCATCCTCATACGAGGCTTCCAGAAAGTCCTTCCACATCTGGTCCATGGCATATTTCTGCACGATGGGATCGCTGTCCCTCATCTTGTCGTAATACCTGAATGCCTGAGAGACATACTTTGCCCTATCCTCCATAGTCTTTTCCTTCTCCTGCAGAGCTTCCATGTACACAGCCATGGCACCAGCAAGCAGCACCAGCACCAGTGAAGTCATCACGATGTTCATCAGCCTCGAGATGAACAGGTCAGACAGCCGTCTGGGCTTGAATCGCTTGCTCCATTTCTTGCGGCACCTCCATGCGTGCACCTTCAGAATGAAGTAGATAGTCAGTGGCAGGTCTATCATCCATCCCCAGTCTGCGGCTCCCTTGGTAAGGTCATAGGCCAGTTCGCATGCCAGCACAGCGCCGCACACCCACATGGTTCTCTTGGCTGTCTGGTAGAGCGGTGCTCCCTGGATTCTGTTACAGATGGCGTAGATGGCCAGAAACATATAGGGCAGGAGAACCCAGAGGCTGGTGGTAGCCAGGTTGTCCCATCCGCAAGCCTCTGCCAGGTCTTTGTCCATCTCAATCCCGCATGCCTTTATGGTAATGGCAATGCACGTGCTTATGACGGCCAGTGCAGTGAGCGGCAGGCGCCAGGTGAGTCCCCTGCGCCTCTCGGTGCGCAGCGATGCTTCCAGGAATGCTCTGGTTTCTGCTGTGAGCCGGTTGCGGTACTTGTAGTGGTGGAACTCCGCTTCGTAGAGTCTGGTGCGCTCCCTTATGAGGTCCTCCTTCTTGCGCCCGTTCTCTATCCAGTAGCGTGCCAGTTCCTCGTAGTAATTGTTCCTGTTGAGGAAGTCCTTCTCGCTCTCTATCCACTTGGTCACCACACTCCACGAGCGCAGAAGCACCTCGTGGGCAATGGTCACTGTGGCTTCACCGTCGCTGTTCTTGTCTGAGACGAACAGGTGAGATTCTATCAGCTTGTCCAGCAGTTGCTTATCCACCTTGTTCTCTTCCAGTTCCTTTATCCTTACGGTCTTGCGCACATAGGTGTTGTCGCTGGTGGAGGACTTGGCGATGAGCATTGCCAGCACTTCCTTGAGCGCCTTTTGTTCCTTGGGCGAGAGCTTGTCGTAGAAACCGTTGGCATACTTGGCAATGGCTCCCTCCAGGCCGCCTATCTCCCGGTAGGCGCGGAACGTGAGCGTGTTGTCGGCATCCCTCTTCTCGTACAGCTCCGACAGGGCAAACTCTATCAGCGGCAGGTCGTGTATGGCCACTGCATCGTTGGCAATGAGGTGGTTCAGTCCTTCGCCCTTGTCAGACACCTCCCATTTGAGGCAAGCCTTTCTGGCAGGCTCTTCTATAATCTCTTGTATGTCGGAGCCACTGGCTACCGGCATATCCACCACCACGCTGTTCTTCTTTATCCAACCCAGATCCTCGTAGCGGGCAAACAGGTAGTAGAAGTCGTTGCGCATGGATAGTATCACGTGGATAAGCCTGGTAGATACCAGCCCTCGCAGCGTGGCCAGTATGAGGGAACGTTCCTCCTCGCCTATGCGCAGGTCGGTGAAGATTTCCTCAAACTGGTCTATGTAGAGCAGTAGGGCATGTGAGTCGGCCTTGCCCAGTTCGTAGGCCAGATAGTTGAAGTCCTTTGCCTGCGGCTTGCCGGTGCATATCTCCTCCAGCACGGGATGCCCCTTGAGCGTGGGAAACTGCCTGGCCAGTGCATCCAGAATGCCCTGCCGGAAGCCCTCACCGTATTTCGATGGGGTGAGAATCTCGTAGGTGCTGCTTTCCTTCATGCTGCTTCCGCAGAAGAAGGGCAGTATGCCGGCTTTGACAAACGATGACTTTCCCGAGCCACTCTCGCCCAGCACGATGAGGCTCTGCCTCACCTGGGGGTGCTGGAAATCTACCATCATCGATGCAGTGTCGTAGATGAGCTGGCGTCGGCCGAAGAAGATGTCGCTCTGACTGAACTCATACGACGAGAGCCCCACATAGGGGTTGCCTTCCCATTCGCACAGGTTGCCTATGTCACCTATCTGTGCCTTGATGAGCGCCCGCAGGTGTTCGCGGAACTTGTGCTCAAAGGAGGCGTTCTCACCAAACTGCATGTAGGCATAGTTGGAGTTGGTCTCGCTGTCGCGGAAGTGTTCCGAGATGAAGTTGTCCAGCTTCCTCTTCTGGTTGAAGAAGTCTTCCAGCTCATGGAGGTCGGTCAGGTTGGGTGTCTGGCTCGACTGCTTCACGTAGGTGAGTATCCTGGGCCATCCCTTCTTCTTGTACAGGTCCATCATCAGATCGAACTCATACTCCGTGCCCGACTGGTAGGGGGTGCCGTCGGGGCGCAGGAACTTCTTGCACAGAGGGGTGCCCATGCGTGACCACAGGATGAAGACGGCTATGTCGATAACGTCTGCGTTGAGGAAGTAATTGATGCCTTCCTGGAAGGTGGACTCCGCTGTGAGGGGAAAGTTCTCCCACATGAGCACCTCCACAGTCACGTACTTGGAGAACTGCTTGCTGATTTCCGTTATCACCTTGTAGGCTATCTGACGTTCCTGATGCACGTCGCCCGGCGAGGATATGAATATGCGTATCTTCTTCATCTCTGGTCCTGTTTGCTCCTCTCCTTGCTCCCTTTACTTCAGCGGTGTGCCGCAGTTCTGGCAGAAATGCCAGTGCTCATCCACTTCCTTGCCGCAGTTGGGGCATACGTGATGGCTCTCGAGCAGATGCTGGAAGTCTTGCGTGGCTGTCCAGTTGAGCATCTCACGCATGCGCACTGCCACGAAGGGGTGGTCCTTGTCGCATACGGCAAAGGTCTGAAGCGCCTTGTTCCACATGCCGTCCTTGCACAGAGCGTCATATTGGTCGGCTTGCCGCGCCAGCTCTTCCATGTTCAGCTGTGAGGTAATCGACTTGGGACCGCCTGCCAGGCGCGCCAGCATAGATGCTGTAGCGTCGGGGCCGGTGATGTAAGCCGCAGCGCGGTCGCAACTCAGTTCGCTCTTGCGCTGCCAGTAGAACAGTGCCACCTGCACGGGAATGGCCAGTGCCGCCAGAGCCTCGAAGGCTCCCGAGGCATTGGCAATCATCTGTGCCAGGGTGTGATAGAGCATGTGGTGGCAGGCTATATGCCCACACTCGTGTGCCACAACGGCCCGCAACTCCTCCTCAGACATCATCTCCACCAGTGCCGATGTGATGGTGATGGCCGTCTGGGTGTCTCCGAAGGCATAGGCATTGGGCAGCGGACTCATCTCAAGGAAGTATTCCGGCTCCCTTATCTCCAGTTGTTCGCAGATGGGAGGCAGTATGTTATAGAGATGAGGCAACTGTGTGGGCGAGAGTCGTATCTTGGTGGCCATGTTCATGCCGGTCTGCAGTTGTTCGGCACCTATGTCCATGGCTTTTTTCAGCACCTTGGAGAGCAGAGGGACGGCTTTCAGGGCTTTCAGCGCCGCAGCATCCTCGGGATGTATGAATTCGGTGTATTGCATCGCTTAGGTTTTTGTGTGTTGATTTGCAACGGGTTCTTAATTTTTGCAAATATATCTAAAATATCCCTACCACGTTCCTGCCGAGGCCCGGAAAATTGCGTAAGAATGCCTCTTTGACACAATTCTCTCCCGTGTGTGGCATTGTGCTCACTCTGAGGCGGTGTGGTGGGGCGATGGGGCAGAGGGTGATGAGGCTGTCGGGGCAACAGGGAGTAAGAAAAAACGCACTGCGGTGCGAAGCCCGACGCAGCGCGCTGCGTTGAGCGTTGCAGCACGCTGCGATGGCCGGTGCAGCGTGCTGCGTGGGAAGGGGCAGTCTTTAGGGCAGGCGCAGGCAGAAGGTTACGGTGCCGGCCTCTTCGTCCTGCTGCATGGTGAGCGTGCCGCCCGATGCACGCATGATCTGGCGTGAGAGCGAGAGTCCGATGCCCGAACCTTCGGGTTTGGTGGTGAAGAAGGGGACGAAGATGTGCTCTGCCACATCGGTGGGGATGGGTTGCCCGGTGTTGGTCACACTCATGCACACGGCTTCCTGCTCGTCTGCCCAGGCTCTCACGCTGATGTGACCACCCTGTACGGTGGCCTCCACGGCGTTCTTCAGCAGGTTGCTCACCACGTGCGACATCAGTCCCTCGTCGGCATATGCCAGCAGATCCTGTGGCTCCACGCTGATGGTCACACTCTTGGGGCAGAGTGAGGTCATACGCTCCAGGAAGGGTTTCACGTAGAAGAGGCTCGGTGAGGGTGTGGGCACATGCGTGAAGCGGCGGTAGGTCTGCACGAACTTGAGCAGCTCCTCACCCGTCTTCCTGATGGTCTCCAGGCCGGTGTGCAGTTCGTCGCGGGCCTTTTCCCCCTGCAGCCCCTCCTGCTCCATGCGTGCGAGCAGAGTGCCGCTCAGCGAGGTGACAGGCGTGATGGTGTTCATTATCTCGTGCGTGAGAACGCGCGTCAACTTTATCCAGGAATCCACCTCACGGTTGTCCAGTTCGCCCTCCACATTGCTCAGTGCCACTATGCGCACGCGCTTCCCCCGCAGGGTGGTGGTGGTCTCATGGCGTGCCAGGCGCTCATCGGTGAGCCGCTGGGCAGGTATCTGGCTCATGTGCGTCAGTATGTCGGTGTGCAGCAGCTGCATTGCCGCCTGGTTGTGCAGCAGTATGTTGTCGCGCTCATCCACCACCATCAGTCCGGTGTCGGTGGCATTGAGCACCATCTCAAAGTACCTTTCGCGCTCCATCTGTTCGTCGCGCGCCCGCTGCAGCACCTCCTTGATGCGGTTGAGCCAGTGGTTGACGGAGTTGTTGCGCTTGCCTCCTTCGGTAAAGCGCAGCGTGTAGTCGGCATTCTCCACGGCATCGAAGAGCAGGCGCAGGTTGCCCTTGTCGTGCCTGTGTCGGCGCCACAGCCGCACATAAGCGGCACTGACCAGCACCAGCAGTCCCAGCAGGATGAGCACCTCAGAGTCCATACCTCTTTATCTTATTATATAATGTCTGCCTCGAGATGCCCAGTCTGACGGCCACCACAGAGAGGTTGCCCTCGCATTCCTTGATGGTCTTCTCTATCAAGCGCTGCTCCATCTCGTCCAGCGTCTGCACTTCCTCCATGGGTTTCTCGCGGTGCGTGTGGCCGGCATCTATGTCTTCGGGGCCGATGAAGCCCGCTTCGCTCATGATGACGGCTTTCTCCATGGCATGCTGCAGTTCGCGTATGTTGCCATACCAGGGCAGTGTGGATAACTTCTGTGCAGCCTCAGGCTTGAGCCGAAGCCCTTCCTTGCCGTACATGTCGGCATATCTGCGGATGAACATATCGGCCAGCGGCACTATATCCTGTGCTCTCTGGCGCAACGGGGGAAGGTGCAGGTGGATGGTGTTGATGCGGTAGAGCAGGTCTTCACGGAAGGTGCCTTCGCCCACCATCTGCTGCAGATCGCGGTTGGTGGCGCATATCAGTCGCACATCCACGGGTATCTCGGTGCTTCCTCCAACCCTCACTATGTGCCTGCGCTGCAGCGCGGTGAGCAGTTTGGCCTGCAGTGAGTAGGAGAGGTTGCCTATCTCATCGAGGAAGAGAGTGCCGCCGCTGGCCAGTTCGAACTTGCCCGGGCGGTCGGCTTTGGCATCGGTGAACGCCCCCTTGACATGGCCAAAGAGTTCGCTCTCAAAGAGTGTCTCGCTGATGGCACCCATATCCACGGGCAGCATCTGTGCACCGGCACGTGCCGACAGGCGGTGTATCTCCTTGGCCAGTACCTCCTTGCCTGTTCCGTTCTCACCGGTGATGAGGATGTTGGCATCCGTTGCCGCCACCTTCTCCACCATCCTCCTGAGTGCGCTCATGGCACTCGACGAGCCCCAGAACATGCCCGAACCATCCTCCCCGTCCTGCTGCGGCTGGCGGCTCTTGCCCTTGTCGCGTGCAGCGGTGAGTGCTTCCAGCATGCGCTCATTCTCAAAGGGCTTCACCACAAAGTCGGTGGCTCCCTCCTTGATGCCCCTCACGGCCAGGTCGATATCGGCATAGGCGGTGAAGAGCACCACTCTGGTCTGCGGTGCCATCTGCCTTATCTGCCTGAGCCAATAAAGCCCCTCGTTGCCGTTGTTGGTGCTGAAGCGCGGTGCGCGTTCCTCTGTGCCGAACGGTGCAAAAGCCTCTTCGTCGGTGGCCTTGCCGAAGTTCATGTCCAGCAATACCACATCGGGCCTGAGCTCGCGCAGGTGGCCAGGTATGCCTGCCGGATTGGCAATGGTGGCGATGTGCTCAAACACAGGTTCCGTAAGCAGGCGCACAGTGGTGAGGATATTGCGGTTGTCATCTACGATGAGTAGTGTCCCTTGCTTGTTCATCTTCTCTGCCTTTTCACTTGATTCTCTTGCAAAAGTACTGAATTGTGCCGAAAAGGGCACCACGGCTGTATAACATTTGTACAGCATTGTCCAAGAATTAGACAGCCGGCGAATCGCGCTTTTTGGCTAAGTGCTTCATAACGAGCGTGCAAAGAGTTTTGGCACGCCTCTTGCAACCTGTTAGGGTAGAAAGATAGACAAAATGCAAATGAACAAGAACGGAATATCCATGGCACTCGCAGTTGCCCTCGCGCTGCTTGCTCCCGCTTCAGTGAGCGGACAAGAGGCGGTGTGGACGATGGACAGCTGCATGCAGTATGCTGTGACACACGCCAGCGATGTGCAGCGCCAGCGCATTGTCACACGCCAGAATGAGCAGAACTATCGCCGCGCCATAGCCGACTTCCTGCCTTCGGTGGGAGCTTCGGTGGGTGCGCAATATCAGTGGGGACGTAATGTCGATCCCGAGACCAACAGCTACAACAACGTCACCACGTTCAACAACAACTGGCAGCTGGCTGCTTCGCTCACGCTGTTTGACGGCTTTGCCACTGTCAACGCCTTCCGTCAGGCACGTCTCACCAAGCAGTCTTCGCAGACGGCACAGCAGAAGGTGGCCGATGACATTGCCACCGAAGTGATGCAGAAGTACATCGAGACAGCCTATGCCCAGGCATGTATCAGCATTGCGCGGGACAAGTTGGACGAGAGCCGGCGCCTGCTCAGAAAGACTCAGGCGCTCTACCAGCTGGGTGAGAAGGGTAGGCCCGATGTGGTGCTCATAGAGTCGCAGGTGGCCGAGGACGAGTACAGTCTCACCCATCAGGAGAATGCAGCGGCACAGAATATGCTCGACCTGAAGGCTGCCATGAACTATCCACAGGCCGATTCCCTGTGCATCAGTCTGCAGGCCGATGCCGCACAGCCTGTTCCGGGCGAGCGCGTAGATGCCGAACAGGTGTTTGCCAGCTTCCAGTATCTGTCGCCCGTGCTGCGTAATGCAGAGTTCCAGGCACAGAGCGCCCGTCTGGGAGTACGCATCCGTCGCGGCTATCTGATGCCCAGCATCAGTCTCAGCGGCGGCATCTACACCAGCTACTACCGCAATCTGTCCTTCTCGGGAAGCGCTACGCCCTTCGGGTCACAGTTGCGCAACAACCGGGGAGAGTATTTCGGAGTGACCCTCTCGCTCCCTTTCCTGAGCGTAGGAAACTGGCACGCGCTCAAGCAAGCCAAGAACAACTGGCACACCACACTCGTTGACCTGGAGGAAAGCAGGCGCCGCGTGCACGATGACGTGCTCAAGGCAGTGATGGATGCAGAGGGCTACGGGCGCGAACTGGTGCAGATGCAGCGCAAGCAGGAGAGCGACTCTCTGGCCTATCATGCCACCAGCAGGCGCTTCGAGGAGGGGATGCTCTCCACCTTCGACCTGCAGACGTCGGCACGCACATTGCTTGAGAGCCGTGTCAGAACGCTACAGATGCAGATGCTCCTGGTGATGAAGCGACGCTTGGTGGAGTATTACCAGGGTCAGCCATTGGTGAGAAAATGACCGCCCATCGCGCACGCGTATAATATATTAAGGTGTAGAGGCACACCCGAAAGCCTCGCAAACAGGTATCAGAACAACATTCAGAAAAGATATACAGATATGGACATACAGATTCAGAAGAAGCATTACCTCATCCCGCGCAAGTATTGGGGATGGATAGCAGGCGGCATTGTGCTCGTGGGCGTGCTGGTGGCATTGGGACTGACCAACTTTTCGGCTACGCTGAGAGTGGAGCGCAAGGGACTGAACATCAGTGAGGTCAAGCGCGACAGGTTCAATGACTATGTGTCGGTGGATGGCCAGGTGACTCCCATCAGCACTGTGCAGATAAGCAGCGAGGAAGGTGGCATCGTACAGGAAAAGGTGGTGGAGGAAGGTGCGCATGTGCAGGCAGGACAGGTGATAGTGCGCTTGTCCAACTCCGACCTCGACCTGCAAATCCTCAACGCTGAGAGTGAATTGGCCGAGAAGCAGAATATCTTGCGCAACACACAGATTACCATGGAGCAGGACAAACTGTCGAACTCCAACGAGGAGCTGCAACTGTCACAGGATGTAGTGACCAAGAAGCGAGCCTACGAGCACATGAAGGCGCTGTGGGATGAGCAACTGGTGGCCAAGGAAGAGTACTTGAAGGCCAAGGAGGACTATGAGCTCTCGCGCAAGAAGCACGATCTGATAAGCGAAAGGCTGCACAAGGATGCACAGCTCAGACGGTCGCAGATGGACCAGATGAATGATAACCTGGAGTCCATGCAGCGTAATGTGCAGCTGGTGAGGGAGCGTAAAGCCCGCCTGGAAGTGCGTAGCAGCATCTCAGGAGAACTGGGTGCACTGGATGTGGAGCTGGGTCAGCACATCTCGGCAGGCCAGCGCATAGGCGTCATCAATGACCTGAGTGACTATAAGGTACAGGCACGGGTGGATGAACACTATATCGACCGTGTGCAGACGGGGCTGTCTGCCACCTTCAAGCAAAACGGCCGCACCTACACGCTCAACCTGCGTAAGGTATATCCTGAAGTGCGTGACGGACGCTTCCGCATCGATTTCGTGTTTCGTGGAGAGCGTCCTGCCAACATCCGCACAGGACAGACCTATTATGTGGATTTGCAGCTGGGTGAACCCAAGCAGGCTGTCATCATCCCCAAGGGTACGTTCTACAGCGTAACTGGAGGCCAGTGGATATTTGTCCTGGACAAGGATGGACACAAGGCTTACAGGCGCAAGATCTCCATCGGCAGGCAGAATCCCCAGTACTATGAGGTGCTTGACGGACTGGAGCCAGGCGAGCGCGTTATCGTGAGCGGCTACGAGGCTTACAAGGACAGCGAGGTTCTGGTGCTGGAGTGACCGGCGTGCTCCGTACCGGATATGGAATTCAAGAGTTATGTACATAACCATCAATGAAACGATTCAATAATATGCTCAGTTTGGGTTCATACTTCACCTTCCTGTCGCGCAACAGGGTGTATGCAGCCATCAATGTGTTTGGCCTCTCGGTCAGTCTGATGTTCTCGGTGCTGATAGGGCTGTATGTCTATGGCGAATACTCCACTGACAGCATGCACACAAAGGCCAGCCGCATCTATTCACTTGCCTTCGAGATGAAGGATAATGACGGTGTCAACCGTTATGATGGCTGTCACCATAGTGCGGAGGATATGTTGCGCGGACGCATCCCGGAGATTGAGTCGTTCTGTGCAATCGTCCGCAATGAGGTCAACTACGTACTGCCCGACCAGACTTACCTTCAAGGGGCAACGCTTATGGCCGACTCCACCTTCTTCAGCACCTTCGACTTCCCGCTCCTGCAGGGCACTCCCGGCCAGGTGCTGGAGGACAGGGATGCCGCAGTGGTGAGCGAGGAGTTTGCCCGTCATCTGTTTGGCAATGAGAACCCAGTGGGCAAGAACCTTACCTACAGCGTGGGCAGCAAGCGCGTGCAGCTCAGAGTGACGGGTGTGATGGGCAGTATGCGCGGTTCGTGCATCAGGCCGGCCGACGTCATCGTGGGCTTCTGGCATGCGGGCAACTTCAATGCGGCTGATGTGGATACCGGCTGCAGCAACACCTTCGGCGCACAGTTCTTCATCCTGAGCAAGGATGGAACCAGCCTGGAAGGCAAGGGGCCGCAGATAGACAAATGCCTGAGCGAAATGCCTCTGTATGCTCTGAACGGCGAGAAGGACAGTTACGTGCGCAGTTATCTCATACCTCTGCGCAAGGAGTATCTGGTTCAGGGAACCGAAGGAGCAGATGTGATCCGTCATGGTGATGCACGTCAGGTGCACGTGCTGCTCGTTGCGGGACTACTGGTACTGCTCTTTGCCGTCATCAACTATATCAATCTCACGGTGGCGCAGTCGGGTCGGCGTGCCCGCGAGATGGCTGTGCGCCGCCTGCTCGGCTCGCAGCGTACTGCCATCATGTGCCGTCTGGTGGGGGAGAGTGTGCTTATGAGTGTGCTGTCTTCGCTGGTAGCCTTGCTCCTGGTGTGGGCTATGGCACCTTATGTGAGCGGTCTGCTGCAGACGGAGATAGTGCTGGACGACCTGCTCAAGCCTCTTCCACTGGCATCGCTGCTGCTGTTTGTGCTCCTGTCGGGCGTGCTTTCTGGCATTGTGCCGGCAGTTGTACTGTCCCGTGCAAAGCCCATCGATGTGGTGCGCGGTACATTCCACCATCAGTCCCGAATGTTCTTCAGCCGTATCTTCATCGTGTTCCAGAACGTGGTCACCATCACTATGGTGGCACTCTCATTGCTCATGCTGCTTCAGGTTCACCATCTGGTCACTGCCCCTCTGGGCTATAACACACACGCCTTGATGAGCATAGATGTGAAGCGTGGCACTTCGGCCGACGACTCCCTCTTCACTCAGAAGCTCAAGGAATTGCCCTGCGTGAAGCGAGTCTCCTGGGCTATGGGACTGCCGCTCTACGGTAGCAATGGTCCTGGATTCACCGTGGGAGACAAGATGCTGCGCCTGCGCCTGCTCATAGGAGACGCTTCCTATGCCGATGTGCTTGGGCTGAAGGTGATAGCTGACAAGCATTCCGGCTCAGCCACACGCATGTACTTCAGTGAGAGCTTGCAGCATATATTCGACTCGATGAGCGCTGAGGAGCAAGGGAAAGTCAATGACATGCTTGCCTACATACTGCCCATGATGGGTGTGAACGATGATATGAAGTACAACGGAACGATGAAGGACTTCAACATCGGCGATATCACCGGCACGGAGCAACTGACAGTGGTGGTCATCCAAGACCGCATGCGCTCTGCCAGTCAGATGCTGGTGGAGACTGTGGGCAACGAGACGTTGGCCTGGGAACAGGTGCGCGATGCCTATCGTAGCGTGTATCGCATGGACATGGAGGAGCAGAACCCCTATCTGGATCAGCGCATACGCGAGAACTTTGCCAGCCAGCGCCGCCTCTCCCACATTGTTCTGCTCTTTGCCGGAGTGGCAGTTCTCATCTCCTTCATGGGACTGCTGGCCATGAGCATGTACTTTATCCAGCAGCGCCACAGGGAGATAGCCGTGCGCAAGGTGTTCGGTAGCTATAACAGCCAAGTGTATCTCCGGCTGGTGCGCACCTTCCTTGCCTACGTTCTGCTGGCCTTTGTCATCTCAGTGCCTATAATATGGTATATAGGCGGAAACTGGCTTGCAGGCTTCAGCTACCGCATTGCACTCAGTCCGCTTGTCTTCATGGCAGCAGGAGGCTTCTGCCTGCTGGTGTCACTGGCAGCCGTCTCGGTGCAGAGTTACATGGCGGCAAACGAGAATCCGGTAAAGCATCTGGCATAATAGTAACAGGTATAGAAATGAATACGATAACAAGTGCATTGAAGAATCTGACCCGCCGTGGGCAGCACAACATACAGAAGGTGGTGTGCCTGGCGCTGGGTCTGGCGGTGAGCGCAGTGCTCATCACCGAGTTGAACTACGAGCAGACTTTCGACACCTGGTTCCCTGCATGGGACCGTACATATATACTCCAGGAGCGGGTGATGCGCAGTGACCAGAAGTCTCCATCGGACTATTGGCAGACGTCGGGCGCCATTGCACCGGGCATGAAGCGTTATGCGCCCATCGTGGAAGTGGCTACCCGCACTACAAACATGGCGACGAAGACGCAATGTCATCTGGATGCAGAGCACAGCATAGTGGCCGATGTGATAGCTGCCGATACCAGTTTCTTTGAGATGTTTCCGCGCTCCATCCTGTCGGGCAACGCACATGAGGTGCTTGGCAAGCCTCATTGCTGCATGGTGAGCAGCAGTGTAGCCCGGATGATGGGCGGCGATGTGATGGGCAAGAAGTTCACTATGGCCGACTTCGGAGATATCCCCTTCGAGGTGGGAGGCGTGTTTGAGGACTTCCCCTGGGGCTCTTCGCTGCACGGCACACAGATAGTGATGTCGATGGCCAGCCTGAATGAGAGCAGCACCGACAACTGGCTGGGCAACGACCGATACGTCTCCTACATCCGCCTCAAGCCTGGTCATAAGGCCGAGGAGATGGCTCCCTATATAGACAAGATGCTGGAGGAGAATGTGGATATGGACGCTGTGCGCTCTGCAGGAGTTAGCTACACGTATGTTCCCATCCTGCTCTCCGAGCGATACACCCACGACAGCTATGTGCGCATGATGAGCTGGATATTGGGTCTCATGGCCTTTGTGCTCCTCTGTATAGCCGTTGTCAACTATCTGCTCATTACCATAGGCAACCTCGTGGGCCGTTCTACAGAGATGGCTGTACGCAAGTGCTTTGGCGCAGGAAGGGCGAGCATAGGTGCCATCACCTTCTCCGAGTCGCTTGTGCATGTGCTTCTGGCTGTTGTGCTGGCCGCCCTCCTGCTGTTCTCCTGCCGTGGAACCATCGAAACCTATCTGTCTGCTCCCCTCTCGGCACTCGTGTGCAACCGGGGCAGCTGGGTGTTGGTGGCCATCTGCCTGCTGATAGTGTTGCTGGGCGGAGTGGTTCCCGCCTGGCTCTATGGCCGCATGCCGGTGGCAGTGGTGTTTCGTGGATACAAGCGCGGAAAGCGCCGCTGGAAGCTGGTCATGCTGTCGGTACAGTTCTGCATCGTCAGTCTGTTTGCCAGTCTGCTCTATTGCGTGCAGGCACAATACGGCCTGATGGTGAGTCTGCATCCCGGTTATGATGCCGAGGATGTGGCTATCCTCAGCGTGCAGGGAACCAGTGGAAATGACAGGAAACACATCTTGCAGGAGCTTTCCCGCATGCCTCAGGTGCAGTCGGTGTCGTCTGGCTCTACCATCCCACTGGAGCAGTATGGGGTGTCGGGCGACAATGTGTTGCTGCCGGGAGAAGACCGCGAACTCTTCAACGCCACAGATATGTATGAGGTGACAGACGATTACCTGGATGTCATGGGCATCCGTCTGAGCCAAGGCACCTTCTTCACCGAGCGCAATGACAGCTGTCGCCAGATACTCGTGAGCGAGTCCTTTGCGCAGCGTGTCAGCCAGGCTGCAGGCTGGAAGGACGGTGCGCTGGGCAAGCGGGTGCGTGTGACCGGCCACTCCGATGAGGCTTATCGCGATGGGGTGACCATTGTGGGCATATTCCCAGACATCAAGGTGGGAGCCTTCACGGCAGGTGAAAGTGCGCAGAAGGACCGTCCGCAGTTCTACACATACTACACTCAGCCCTGTGAATACATGCTCATACGCATGCATCACCTTACTGACGAGGATATGGCACAGGTGCTCCGGCTGGTGCAGGAGATGTTTCCCAGGGCAGAGATACAGCTGCGTTCGTGGGCAGCAGAGCTGCGTAACCAGTATCGCGAACAGCTCAGCTTCCGCAATGCCATCGGGCTGTGTGTGGCTGTGACGCTCAGTATCGCCCTCTTCGGACTCTTTGGCTACAGCGCCGACGAGGTCAATCGTCGCAGCAAGGAGATGGCTGTGCGCAAGGTGAATGGAGCCGGCATGGGCGATGTCATCAGGCTCTTCCTGAACGATATCATGCGTGTGGCAGTTCCCTCGGTGCTGTTGGGCGACGTGTTGTCCTGGCTCATTGCCCGCCAGTGGCTCACTTCCTTCAGCCAGAAAGCCAGCCTTTCGCCCTGGCTCTACCTGCTCACATCGGCAGCGGTGCTGCTTGTGGTGGGGCTGTCGGTGGCATACAACAGCTACCGTGTGGCAAAGGACAACCCCGTGAAGTACCTAAAGGATGAATAATATAAAACAGTATATTTATGAAGAGAATATTTGAAATGAAGTCTTTTGGCGTGTATCTGTCACGCAACAAGTTCTACACACTGGTCAATGTGTTGGGCTTCTCGGTGAGTCTGATGTTCGTCATCCTCATCATGCTGTACGCTCGACAGGAGTATAGCGTCGATAAGATCATCGACAAAGCCGACCGTATCTACACGGTGTGTACATACAAAGGTGAGGACGAGCATGCTGATGCTACGGAGGGAAGCCACTGGTTCACCCAGCGCACCATCAAGAAAACCTTTCCGCAGGTGGAGATGACCTGCGGTGTGGTATATTCCTCTTGCGAAGTGGGTGTGTCCGACAAGGTGCTGCAGACCGAAGTGGCCTTTGCCGACAGCACCTTCTTCCGCATGTTCTCCATTCCTGTGCTGCAGGGAAATGCCGCTCATGCACTCGACGAAATGAACTCTGCCGTGGTGAGCGAGGAGTTTGCCCGCAAGGCGTGGGGCAATGACAATCCCATAGGCAAGCGCATACATATGGATGGGATGGACGACCTCATGGTGCATGTGACTGCTGTATATAAGGGCATGCAGGGTACCTCCTTCGGGCAGGCAGATATCATCATGCGCTTTGAGTATGTGCGTTACAAGAACGATTACCTCACTGCCTCGCACATGGGCAATGCCGTGGGCGCGTCGGTGTTCATTCTTGCCCAGCCCGGATATGACCTCTGCACCCGTCATGCCGACTTCGACAAGATGTACAAGGATATGGGTTTCTGGTACTACTCAATGGATGGAAGCACCACGCGCACCAGACTGCTGCGCCTGAGCGACCGCTATTTCTCCGACACCCTAACGTCTGGCAGCAACTCGGAGCAGAGTCTGCGCGGCAACCGCAGACTGGTGACCATCCTGTTTGCTGTGGGCCTGATAATCCTGCTCTTCTCGGTGTTCAACTATATCAACCTCAGTACGGCACAGAGCGGAAAACGTGCCCGCGAGATGGCCACCCGCCGTCTGATGGGTGCACAGCGCAGCGACATCGTGCTGCGGCTCACCCTGGAGGGGGTGCTCTTGTGCCTGGTGTCGCTGCTGCTGGGTGTAGCATTGGCATGGGCAGCCTGCCCGTATGCCAGCGCATTGCTGCATGCCGAGATACACATGAGCGGACTGCTCGACCCTCTGTTCCTCTCCGGCATACTGGTCATCGTGCTGCTGGCGGGCGGTGTGTCGGGTGCCGTGCCTGCTGCAATCATCTCGCGTGTGCGTCCCATCGATGTGGTGAGAGGCACCTTCCGCCTCAGAACGCGCATGACACTCTCGCGTGTGTTCATCGTCATGCAGAATGTGGCCACCATCGTGATGGTTTCGGCCGCTCTGAGCATCTGGATGCAGACGCACCATCTCGTGCATGCACCCATGGGCTACAACCTGGAGCATCTGCTGGCGCTGCCCTCCATCTCGGGTGATACTACGAAGATGCAGGCTTTCATGAGCGAGCTGCGCCAGCTCTCCTGCGTGGAGAGCGCAGCACTCTCGATGGGCTATCCCCTGCAGGGAGGCAACAACAACACCATCACGCACGACGGTCATCCCGTGAGCCTACAGGCGATGTATGGCGACAGCTGCTTCTTCAGGACGCTTGGCCTTGGGATTGCCCTGGACCATCATCAGGCTGACCCTGCACAGGGCATCTGGGTCAACCGCCAGTTCCTGGCCGAGATGGGGCTGAAGGAAACCGACCGTGTGGTCAATGACCCCGCACTCAACCAAGGGCCGCTGCCCATCAACGGTGTGCTGGAGGACTTCAAGATACGCACGGTCACCAGCATCCAGGCTCCGGTGTTTGTGGTTATCGGCAAGATATATCAGCCCTGGGACTACCTGGTGAGGGTGAAGGGCGATGAGACGGAAGCTCTCGACAGGATAGATGAAGTGTATTTCAAGGTGTTCCAGAGGCATATTGCCGACTTCGACACTCATCCCTATCTGATGCAGAAGATGCGGGGACGTTTTGCCCAGGAAGAGCAGATGGGCACCATCGTGGCACTCTTTGCCCTGGTGGCTATCCTCATCAGTGTGCTGGGGCTGGTGGCCATGAGCACCTACTTCATCGAACAGCGGCAGCGCGAGGTGGCTGTGCGCAAGGTGTTCGGAAGCACCTCCTCGCAGGTTTGCCGCCGCCTCACTGCCTCCTTCCTTGCCTATGCTCTGGTAGCCTTTGTGGTTGCCGCTCCCTTGGCCTACTGGCTGATAGGCCGCTGGCTCACCACTTTCAGTTACCGCATACAGTGGTGGCCGTTCGTACTGATTGCGGGCTTGGTGTGCCTGTTCACCTCTTTCCTGGCCGTGATAGCGCAGAGCCGGTTGGCTGCCGGCAGCAATCCCGTGGAGCATCTCAAGGATGAATGACAAGCGTCAATAGACTGACTGATAACAAATAAAACTATAAACTGAATATTATGATACGAGTAGAAAACCTGAGTAAGAGTTTCCGCACCGAAGAGGTGGAGACTGTGGCACTGGACAAAGTGTCGTTTGAGGTAAAGGACGGAGAGTTTGTGGCCATCATGGGACCCTCTGGTTGTGGCAAGTCAACGCTGCTCAACATCCTGGGACTGCTGGACAACCCCACCGGCGGAAAGTACTGGCTGGGCGACCGCGAGGTGGAAAACCTCAAGGAGAAGGAGCGTACCGACGTGCGCAAAGGCGAGATAGGCTTCGTGTTCCAGAGCTTCAATCTGATAGACGAACTGAGTGTGGAGGAGAACATAGAGCTTCCCCTCACCTATCTGGGCGTATCCCGCGCCGAGCGCAAGAAGCGTGTGCAGGAAATCATGAAGCGTATGGCCATCAGCCATCGCGCCAAGCATTTCCCTCACCAGCTGTCTGGCGGACAGCAGCAGCGTGTGGCCATAGCCCGTGCTGTGGTCTTCAACCCCAAGATGATACTGGCCGACGAGCCTACGGGTAACCTTGACTCGAAGAACGGAGCCGAGGTGATGCGCCTGCTCACCGAGCTCAACCAGGAGGGTACAACTATAGTGATGGTGACCCACAACGAGCATGATGCACGCATGGCTCACCGCATCATACGCCTCTTCGACGGTCATATCGTGGAGGGCAACTGACCTGCGTGCAGCCTGCATGCCTGCCGCCCGGCTTCTGACAGTGGGCTGTGCGGCGGGTGAAATAGTGTGGAGTTAGTGATAATGAATTAGTAATACTACTGTTGTGATGATGCCCCGCCGCCTGTATGTACAGGTTGGTGGGGCATTTTCTTTGTACTTCGGGAACCGTCGTGGATGGCTGCTCTTGGTGCCGGGGCAGTCCCGCACGGCATCATCGGCATTCTGATGGGAGCCGGCTGGCGTGGCAGACTTCCCCCAGGAGGCGATGGCGATGAGGCAGGCAGGATGGACTGGTGAAAGATGCAGTGCGCTGCATGTGCCCACGCAGCGTGCTGCGATGACCGATGCAGCGCGCTGCGATGGCCTGTGCACCGCACTGCATCATCGGGCAGGAAATGATGTCGGGCGGCGGGCGGCAGTGAGGGGCGGTGTGCCTGGCAGCCTTGCCTGCATCGCCGAAAGGGTTCTGTGCAGTGGCTCAGAGTGCCGGAAAGCGGGCTGGAGTGGAGTTTTTCGGGTAAAATAGTATGCTTCTTTGGGAATTTCGGCGTAACTTTATGCATCGTTTGACTGATTCTTTAACAATCTACAACTGATAATATGGACAGAAGAGACTTCCTGAGAAGCGGCGCGCTGCTGGCTGGCGCCATGTGCCTTGACCTGAAGACATTTGCCCAGGCTACCGCTGGCATGGGTGCTCCACGCCTGCGGGTGGGCATCCTGAGTGACATTCACATACGCCTGGAGCGTGATCTGCCGGTGCTGGAGCGCACCTTCAAGTACTTCCGCGACCGCGAGGTGGATGCCGTGCTGATAGCCGGCGATATGGCCGATACGGGTCTGGAGCGCCAGATGAGGCTGGTGGCTCAGACGTGGTTCAAGGTTTTCCCCAAGGACCGACTGCCCAACGGCCGCCATGTGGAGCGCCTGTTCGTGTATGGCAACCATGATATCGAGGGGCATCATTACGGCACCATCACCGAGGCTCTGCAGGGTGACGACCGCGAGCAGACCCTTGCCAAGGAGGCTATATGCGACCGCAGAGAGCAACTCTGGAAGAAGTATTACAAGGAGAAGTTCCAACCGATATACATGAAAGAGGTGAAGGGCTACAAGTTCATAGGCGCCCACTGGACCAACTGGCAGAATACGCCCGGCCTGAAGGAGTTCCTCGAGGCCCATGCCGGCGAGCTTCATGGCCAAAAGCCCTTCTTCTACTTCCAGCATCCACACCCCAAGAACACCTGTTCGGGCGAATGGGCATGGGGACAGGACAATGGTGAGGTGACCGAGGCATTGAGCCAGTTCTCCAACTGCATCGCGTTCAGCGGACATTCGCACCTGGTGCTCAACGACGAGCGAACCATCTGGCAGGGTGCTTTCACCAGTGTGGGAACGGCTTCGCTGAGCTATACCTACTCGCTGGGAGGACGTGAAAACGACAAGATAGACGGCGGTGCGGCTTATCCCAGCCAGATGCGTGCCATCGACCAGAGTGATGGCAAGCAGGGTATGCTGATGACCGTTTATGATGATGCTGTGGCTCTGGAGCGATGGGACTTCATGTACAGCAAGCCCTTGGCGGACAACTGGATTATACCTCTGCCCGCTGCCCAGGGCGACAAGCCGCTCTCCTTTGAGACCAGAGCGCGCAAGGCAGTGGCTCCGCAGTTTCTCAAGGGCGACAAGCCAACCGTCTCAAGAGGCAAAGGCAAAGACCGCCAGGGCAAGGAGCAGATGCAGGTGACGGTGCATTTCCCCAATGTCACCAAAGCCCGCAACGGGCAGCGGGCGCATGACTACGAGGTGACGCTGGAGACCACACGTGCCGACGTGCATCTCATAGCGTGCCAGAAGCGCGTGATGTCGCCGCACTTCTTCCTATGCGAGGAGCAGGACCAGAGCGAGGTGACGTGTGTGTTCGGTGAGGCTGAAGTGCCTGTCAACTACCCCTACCGTTTTGCCGTGCGCCCCTGTGAGAGCTTCGGCAAGAAGGGTGAACCCATCTACACCGACTGGCAGGTGGATAAGAAGAAGTGATGAGTGCTCGCGGAGCAGGGCCGCAAACCTTGTTCCGCGAGCATGCTCCATGCTTGAGGGATGCTCCTCATCGCATTATTCCTGCCTTTTCACTATTGTTCATAAGACAGGATGGTAGGCTGAAAGGGGAGAGTCAGGAAGCTATACCCTCGCTTTTGATATTGTTTCAATCCACATTTAGGCAAACAGAAATCTCCGTTTGCAGGCTTTGGATGCACATACGCAACCTTTGGATGGCCATCCAAAGGCTTTGTACGGCCGTACATAACCTGCGTACGGAGATTCTGCCTTGCCTCTTGAAGATTCTTATCATGGTACTGGTGTGAATGATGAAGGCTGGTGGGATAGTTGTTCTGGGCTCCTTACAGCCTCCTTGTACGGCTCCACAGTTGGCTCGTGCCGCTTTGTCTTTCTCTCCTCATCGCGCTCCGATGAGGCTTGTTGCCGGTTCCGCGTTTCTTCCTTTAGGTATGGTAAATGCGTCACTCGGGGGTGGAGGATGCAAAGGAACTGTCTTTCGCTGGTCAGACAACAGGCTGGATGGGCATATATATACGCTGAAAGGCTCTCTGCAAGGTTTGTTGGAACCGTGCGGAGAGCCTTTCTTGGCCTTCCCTGTCTGGCTTGAGGAAGGGAAGGAGTGTGTTGGCCGGATTATTCCTTCACACCGAACTTGTAGATGGTAACGGTCTGGTACTTCTCACCAGGGCGAACCACTGTGGTGGGGAACTGGGGCTGGTTGGGGCTGTCGGGGTAGTGCTGTGACTCGAAGCACATGGCGCTACGCTGGGGATACTTGATTCCCTTCTTGCCCACAAACGACCCGTCGAGGAAGTTTCCTGCATAGAACTGCACACCGGGCTGGTCTGTGTACATGGTCATCTCTACGCCGCTGTTGGGATCATAGATGGTTCCGAAGGGCTTCTTGATATCGCCGCGTGTGTTCAGAATCCAGTTGTGGTCATAGCCGTTGCCGTTCTTGATCTGCTCGTTGGCAGTATCGTTGATGCGGTCACCGATGGCTGTGGGAGTGCGGAAGTCAAATGGAGTGCCCTCCACAGGTACTATCTCGCCTGTCACCAGTACATTGGCATCCACGTTGGTCATGCTGTCGGCATCCAGCTGCAGCACCTCGTCGAGGCAATCCTTAGAGGGGTCACCGCTCAGGTTGAAGTAGCAGTGGTTGGTGAGATTGAGCACTGTGGGCTTGTCGGTAGTGGCCTCGTAGGCAATCTCCAGTGCGTTGTCGTCGGTCAGAGTATAGGTAACCTTCACGTCGATATTGCCTGGGAAGCCGTCCTCACCGTCGGGGCTGGTGGTAGTGAATGTCACGTGCTGGTCGTCAGACTGCTCTCCGTTCCATATTCTATTGTGGAAAGCTATCTCTCCACCACCGTGCAGAGTGTTGCCGTTATTGTTCAGGGGAAGCTGGTAAGACTGTCCGTCGAGGGTGAACTGCCCCTTGGCAATGCGGTTGCCATAGCGTCCGATGAGTGCGCCAAAGTTGCAGCCCTGTGCTCCATACTTGACGTAATCGCCGATGGAGTCGTGTCCCAGACACACATCATACATCTTGCCGTCCTTGCCAGGCACCCAGATGCTCACGATGCGGCCGCCAAAGTTGGTGAAGCAAACCTCCATGCCGTTCTGGTTCTTCAGCACGTAGAGGCTGGTGGAGTCGGTCTGGAAGTTGTCGGGATTGAGCCCGGAGAGCGTGAGCGCTGCCTCTTCCTGTGCATCGTTCTTTGGTTTGGGGTCACAAGAAACCATGGTCAGACCTGCGGCCAGTGCCATGCAGGCCAGAGTGAATCTTTTCATCTCAGTTGTTCTTTAAGGGTTTGTTTATTGTAGAATTAGTATTTGATGCTCTTTGCAGAGGGCGGCGAAGCCCCTTGCAGGGTGCTCCGCCAGCCTGTGTTATGCTTCTGGTTCGGTTGTCTCGGCCTCTGCCTCTTCCTCGGCTTTCTTCTTCGCCAGGTATTCGGGCAGCGAGAGTCCGGCCTGGTCAAAGAGTTCGCCCAAAGGAGGAATGCTCTTCATGAGTCCGGAGAGGAAGTTGGCAGTGCTGGTCTTGCCGTCTCCTGCACCACCGCCATTGTCCCAAACGGTCACCTTGTCGATGTTGATACCCTTGATGGCATCCACCTGAGTCTTCACCAGTTCGGGCAGCTTCTCCAGCAGGAGCAGTGTGTAAGCCTTGGTGGCATCGCCTCCAGCGGCCTTTATCATGCGGTCGTAACCCTCGGCCTGCTTGGTGAGCACCTGGTAGAGGCCGTTTGCCTCGGCTTCCATCTTGGCGTAGATGGCATCAGCCTCACCCTTGGCATTCACGCGCTTCTGTTCTGCCTCGGCCTCTGCAGCTATCACCAGACGCTGCTTCTCTATCTCCTGAGCCACGATGACGCTGGCTTTCTGGGTAGCTCTTTCGCGCTCGGCACGTGCATCCTCTGCCTTCTGCTCGGCTGCATAAGCCTCTTCCAGAGCCAGAGCTTGCGCCACCTTCTCGGCTGCCACTGCCTTGCGCTGTGCTTCGGCCTCCCTTTCTCGGCGTGACGAATCGCTGTTGGCGATGGCTATCTTTGCCTCGTTCTCACCCTGCACAGCCTGTGCATTGGCTTCGGCAGTACGTATGCGGGTTTCTCTCACGGCTTCTGCCTTACCTATCTCACCTATCTTCTCCTGTTCTGCCACGCGCACTTTGGCCTCGTTGATAGCCTTTGCGGCTGCCTCCTGACCAAGGGCTTCTATGTAGCCGGACTCGTCTTTGATGTCGGTCACATTCACGTTGATGAGGCGCAGACCTATCTTCTTCAGCTCCACCTCTACGTTTGCGGTGATGGCCTCAAGGAACTTGTCGCGGTCGGAATTGAGCTCTTCGATGCTCATGGTGGCTATTACCAGACGCAACTGACCGAAGAGGATATCCCTTGCCAGCTCCTGTATCTGCTGTGCCGACTGGCCCAACAGGCGCTCGGCAGCTGCCAGCATGCTCTCGGGGTCGGTGCTGATGCCCACGGTGAAGCGGCATGGCACATCCACACGAATGTTCTGCTTGGAGAGGGCATTGGTCAAGTTGGCATCGATGCCAATGGGTGTGAGTGACAGGTAGGCGTAGTCCTCGATGATGGGCCACACAAAGGCACCGCCGCCATGCACGCATTTGGCGCTCTTCGAAGTGCCTCTGTTGCCGTAGATGACCAGTACCTTGTCAGATGGGCAACGGCGATAGCGGTTGATGATAGCCACAAAGAGGAACACCAGGATGATGGTGCCTACCAGAAAGAAATAGAATGGTTCCATGACTTAATCGTTTTGGGGTTAGTATTCTTCTGTTGTTCTCTTGGATGTGTATAGTTGTTCTGTTGATAACCTATAGCTTTCCGTTGATAACTTATAGTTGTTCTCTCTATAATATATATATGGTGAAAAGGGTGGAGCGATGCCCTTATGCACGCTCCACAAGCAGTACCGACCCGTTGAGCACCTGCACTACACGTGCTTGGGTGCCGCTTGGGAGAGCGTCTCCATCGGTCACCGCAGGCAGTTCCTGCACCGAACCGTGGAAACTGATCTGCACTTTGCCTGTGCCCGAACGGTTCTCGGGGACGGGAATATACACGGTGCAGGGCTGGCCCACAGCCTCTTGGATGCGGTACGAACCGTTTGATTCCAGTTTGAACAGCTGCTTGAGCATGAACAGGAAGGCTGCTACCAATGCGCATCCACACAGCAGCGATACCAGTGCCAATGCTGCGGGATGGGTCACCACACCTGCGAAGCACACACCACCCCAGCCGATTCCGAGCAGGAAGTTGACGGCGTTGCGTATGGTGAAGAGCTGCACGGCACCACCCGTGTCAAGCGTATCGGCATGTCCGTCGGGCAGGTTTACGCCGTCGGGCATGTCTGTTCCGAAGTCAGCATCAGCATCGGTGTCGCCTATTCCTATGAAGGTGAGAATCATCTGGATGATGAATATCGCACTCATTACGATGGCAATCGCCCAGTAGGGCTTTACCTGTGGATCCAGTGTCTGAAACCAGTCAATCATCAATGTCTGTGTCATCTTCTTCTTGCTTTGATTAGTTCGTAAAGTTACGCAAATTCACTCATTCAAAGCCCATAAAGTGGAAAAAAGAGCGCAGAAGTCTGCTTCTTGACGTCTTTTAAGCAGATTTCCGTGCTCTTTTGCGTGCTTCAGGTGCCGTTTCCAGTGCTTTTCGGCATCTCGAAGAGCCGTTTCCCCCATCTTCTGAAAAGTTTTTCTCAATAGGGGCAAGAATCTTCCTGTGTTTGCCCAGACTTATTTCTCCAGTCTGGGCATTCCTTTGTGCCAGGTTACGCGGCGCTGTGAGAGGTACCAGTCACGCCCTTTCGTGCGGTTTCCTTGGTAGAAGAGATAGGTTTTCCCGCCTTTGTCGGTGAAGATGTGGGGGTGTCCGCTTTCGCTTTCATTCCACTCTCCTGGCTTTCCATTGCAGAGGAACGGTTCGTCCCAAAGCCTTTGCCAGTGGATGCCATCGCGGCTCACCGCCACCCCTATCTGCTGAGGCTCGTTGTTGTAGGCTCCTGCGTAGAACATGTACATGCGCTTCCCGCGCACAGCTATCGAGGGAGCTTCGATGCACTTGCGCTCCCAGGGCAGTTGCGGAGCCAGTATGGCGCTGTCGGCCGCCTGCGTCCATTGGCCTCTGCTGAAGTCTGTGCCAGCCGGCGCAGTGGCTACTCCCACCTGTTGCACCTTGAAGTCAGGGTCGCGTGTAGCGAAATAAAGGAAGTACTTGCCGCGGAAGAAGCACACTTCCGCATCGATGGCCCGTCCGCAGGTCCAGTCTCCTGTGGGTGCGAAGATGGGGTTGCTGCTGTCGCGCACGAAGTTGATGCCGTCGGTGGAAGTTGCGTGGCAGACGGCATCCTTGCGCCCGTTGCCGTAGGTCTGGTAGAACAGATGCACCACTCCATCACGCACCAGTGCGCCGGGTGCGCATAGTCCGTTCTTCTCATAGTCGGCTCCCGGCTGCGGTGTAATCTCTCCCACCTTGTTCCACAGCGTGAGGTCATGGCTTTCGGCAATGCCTATGTTCCAACCGCCAGACTTGTCGCCTTTGCGTGGAGGGATGGAGTAGTACATCAGGTAACGGCCTTGCAGGCGCACCACATGAGGGTCCTTGGCAAAGGGCACCCCCTGGCGTGAGTTGTCGCAGTACATCATCCTTTGTGCTCTGGCGCCTGTAGTGGCAAGCAGGAGCAAGATGAGTGGAAGCAGCAGTCGTGTGTTCATGTTCTTGGAATTGTGTTGTTGGGCTTATGTGATGATTTTCTCTGCGTGTTTCTGCCGGCTCCGCGAGGGTTGGCTGTCGGCTTCCTGTCTGTGGGCCTGTCTGCTTGGGCGTTGTGCCCACCCTTGTGTCCGCCTTTGGCACCGCCGAACTGTCGGAAGCGGTAGCTCACTGTGGCCAGGAAGTAACTGTTCACCGTGCTCGTGCGTGTATCGGTGCGTGCGGTGGTGGTGATAGTTCGGCTCACGTCGCTACGCCTGTCCAGCAGATCCACAGCCCGCAAGCTCACCACCAGGTTCTTCTTTGGCAGGAGGCTCTGACTGATGTTGAAGCCCCATATCAGCTCGTTGGTGTTCATGTTGGCATTGGCATATCCGCGTCGGCATTGCTCGTCTATGCTGGTGCTCAGCGTCATGTTCCAGGGCAGATTGACCTGTGCGCTGCCTCCGTAATTGAAGCGGTAGGTGTCCATCTTGCCTGCGCTGGTGCTGGTGCTGTGGGTATGGTTGTAGCGGAAGGCTCCTTGCGCGTTCAGTTCCAGCCAGTCGTTGCGGAAGGTGAAGCGCACTCCCTGGCGCACCGAAGCACCCCTCGTGCGGTTCTTCACCGTCTCTGCCCGTTTGCTCCTATACACGTAGCCCACCGCGTTGGTCATGCTCCCCTGCGTGTTGGTGTTCACTCTGAAGCGCTTGTTGCCGCGCAGAGCCGTGTTGAAGTTGAAGGCAGCACTGCCGCTCCAGTTGCCGTTCACGTTCTGAGGAGTGGTCACCCTGCCGCCCGTCACCTCGTTGTACTCCGTGCGGCTGCTCACACTGTTCTGTGTGGCATGGAAATCCACGTTGGCAGCATAAGTCCTCTGCAGTTCGGTGAAACTCTTTCGGTAGTCGGCATGAATGTTCTGTGTGAACGAAGGCTTCAGGCCTGGGTTGCCCAGACGGATGTTCAGAGGGTCGGCGTTATTGAGTGTGTCGGGGATGAGGTCGGTGATGGAAGGCTGCCCGGTGCTGGCATGGTAGCGTGCGTTAAACTGCTCCTTCTTTGAGAAACGGTACTTGAAGTTGAGTGTGGGGCTGGCATTCATCACCTGCCTACTCACCTCATAGTGCCTCACTCCCTTGATGTAATCCACCGTGCTGTGCTGTGGTTGCAGCATGGCACCCACGGTGAGCAGGTAGCGCGGGCGCACAATCCTCAGCTGCAAGTTCACATTGTGGTTCTGGTAAGTGTTCTCCGTGCGTCCCTGCTGTGCGGTGTCGGTGACAGCCAGATGGCTCATTCCGCGGTAGTTGTCCAGCGTCACCCCGCCCAGCGAATTGTCCTGCCCGAAGATGCTGCTCACGTTGCGCTCGCGGTTGGAGTACCTCCACGAGTACTGGTAACTGGCCTGCAGGTATATCTGCTGCCCGATGGGTTCGGTGTAGGAGATGCGTGCCGAGGCGTTGCGGTTGCGGTTGTCGGCGTTGTTGAACTGTGTCTTCTGGTAGATGGAGTCCTCTCCGCTCACCGCTTTCAGGCGGTAGTAGTCGGTCTGCGAGTAGCTCTCGTTGTTGTTGTCTCCCCGCTGGAATCCTGCATTGGCGCTCACTGCCACGTTGCGCCCGCGCTTCTTCAGGCGGCGGTTGATCTGTATGCTTCCGTTTGCCTGCACGTCATCCTGGGTGCTGTGAGTGGCCCCCAGGCGGCGGTTCACCTTGATGCTGTCGGGCACCAATGCCCATTCGCCCAGTGCGTCAGAGAGCGAAGGAATCAGTTCATAAGGGTCACGCCGGAGCGAAGCGCCCATTCGACCCGACTCGCTGCTGCCTTTTCCCCACTGGAAATTAGGGCTTACGATGATGTTGGTGAGTGTATCGGGCGTCCATTCAGCCTTGTATTGCAGGCGCAGGCTTCCGCTGTGGTTCGACTGTCGGCGTGCCTGTGACTGATAGGCAGCCAGGCGGTTTTCAAATGACTCCGTGGTCGATTCCGAGTGGCTCTTGCCTTTCCTCAGGCTCGTATGCAGTCCGCCGTTCAGCTGCAGGCGGTTCTTCTTCTCGTAGTTCTGTGTCAGCCCCACGTTGCCATTCGTGTTGTTGCCGTTTCCGCCCGTGTTGCCCGCGTTGCCCACCAGTGCCACCTTCTGGTCTCTGACGAAGCGTGTGGCGGTGAGTCTGCCGCTCATGCGGTCGTGGGTGCCGTATGACCCTTGCAGGTTACTCATCCATCCGCGCTTGCGGTTCTTCTTGATGGTCAGGTCCAGCACCACTCGCTCCTCTCCGTCATCGATGCCCGTGATGCGTGCTGCATCGCTCTGCCGGTCATAGGACTTTATCTTGTCGATCATGTCGGCAGGCAGGTTCTCCAGGGTTGCCTGCATGTTCTTCCCGAAGAACTCCTTTCCATCCACCAGTACCTGCGTGACGGGCCGGCCGTTCAGGGTGTATTTCCCGTCCTCATCTACTTCCATTCCGGGCAGCTTCTTCACCAGTTCCTCCACCATCGCACCTTCCTGCACCTTGAAGGCATCGGCGTTATACACCAGAGTGTCATCACTCACCGTCATCTCTGCCATCTGCCCTTGTACCACTGCTTCACGCATCAGGGTGGAATTTTCGCGCAGGAGCACATCGCCCAGCAGCAGGTGTGCCGACTTGCCCGAGATGCTTACACGCATGTTCTCATCGAGGAAACCCATGCAGGTGAAGCGCATGACAAACCGGCCCACAGGCACGTCGGTGAGCACATACTGCCCGTCGTCTCCCGTCTGGGTGAGCTTTAGCGTCTTGCCGTTGGCATCTATCAGATGCACATGCACGCCGGGTAAGGTATCCTGCAACTCGGCATCGAGCACCCTGCCACGCAACTGTATGGAGCGCAGCGTGTCGGCACGCTGGGTGGCCACAGGCTGCATGCGTGTGCGGTTCTTCTGCGCCCAAGCACCTGCGGGCAGCAGTAAAGTCAATAGGATAACCAGTGCGGAGAGTCTTAGCATACGAATGTATGACTCGGGGGGCTGGGGAAGGTTTAATCAAGCAGCGCACTGCATAGGCCGTCGCAGCGCGCTGCGATTGACGATGCAGTGCGCTACGATGGGCTGTGCAGCGTGCTCACTCCAGACCGCATTCCTGCTGCAGGCTCAGGGTGAGCGAGATGAAGTCCTGCACGCTCAGTTGTTCGGGACGCTTCTGAAACAGTTCCTGGGCCAGCCACTCGGTGTGGTCCTTGGGCTGCATGCCCTTTTCGCGCTGCTCGTTGTCAATCTGCGCGAGCAGCGGACGTATGTTGTTGCGCAGCGTCTTGCGCCTTTGGTTGAACGTTGTTTTCACCACTCTGCGGAAGAGCACCTCGTTGCAGGGCAGCGAGGAAACCTCATTGCGGGTCAGCCGGATAACGGCGCTCTTCACCTTTGGAGGCGGACAGAACACGTGTTCATCTACTGTGAACAGATACTCCACGCTGTACCAAGCCTGCAGCAGTACGCTCAGGATGCCGTAGGTGCGGCTTCCCGGACCGGCCGCCATTCGTTGTGCCACCTCGCGCTGTATCATGCCTGTGCAGCAGGGGATAAGGTCGCGGTACTCCAGCATGCGGAAGAATATCTGACTTGATATGTTGTAGGGGTAGTTGCCAGTGAGTACGAAGGGCTGGCCACCGAACACCTGGTCCAAAGGCATACGCAGGAAATCGTCCCCGAGGATGTTTTCGCCCAGCTGCGGCATATTCTCCTTGAGGTAGGCTACCGATTCGGTATCTATCTCCACCACCTTTACGGGCCGTCCCTTGGGCAGGAGATATTGGGTGAGCACGCCCATTCCCGGGCCCACTTCCAGTATTGGCAGTGCCGGGCAGGCATCCACGGTGTCGGCTATGCGGCGTGCTACATCCTGGTCGGTGAGGAAGTGTTGGCCGAGTTGCTTCTTGGGTCTGACGCTTTTCATCTGTGTTGTATGTTGTGTGGTGTGGGCAGGCTTGCGTGCCGGACTGTCTTGGGCTTGTGCCCGTTCCGTGGTCGGGTGTGCGTGCCGGCCTTTTTCCTTATATTATATATAATGTGTAAATGTACGGGGCGGTCGGCTCAGAGCAGGGCAGGAAGGCGGAAGAGTCCTGTGCCGTTGCTGCCTTTCACCAGGATGGTGTGGCCCTCCAGCGGATGGGCAGCCAGATGCTGCTCCACCTGCTGTTCGTTTTCGAAGGTGAGGTAGGCTGTGTTCTCCCGTGCGCCGGCGTTCTCCCTGAGGAAATCCTGCAGGGCTGCTGCAAACTCGCTGCCCACCAGCCACACCTGCTCAAGGTGCATGCGGTGCAACTGATGCAGCACGCGCAGGTGCTCCTGGCGGCTTTCGGCTCCCAGCTCACGCATGTCGCCCAGGATGACCATCTTGGCGGGTTGCTCCACGAAGTCGAATGCCGTGAGTGCTGCCTCCATGCTCGATGGGTTGGCGTTGTAGGCATCCACCACCAGCCTGTTGTGCTCCGTCTGCCTGAACTCGCTGCGGTTGTTGGTGGGGTGGTAGTCTGCCAGCGCCTGGTCTATCTGCTTGGGCGATACGCCGAAGTGCAGTCCCACGGTGATGGCAGCACGCAGGTTGGCAATATTGTATGCTCCAATGAGTTGTGTGCTCACGCTGTGCCAGGGTTCATCTACATCCTGGCGCCACTGGATATGCAGGAAGGGCGAACAGCTCTCTACCCTTGCCTCCACGTAGGGGATAGCCTGACGGCCCACCATGAGTCCCCTTTCCTGGGCCATCTGGCGCAGATCATCGTCCAGCGCATTCAGGAAAATCTGTCCGCCACGCCGGCTCAGGTCGTCATAGAGTTCGCCTTTGGTGCGCTTCACGCCCTCAAACGAGCCGAACCCAAGCAGGTGCGCCCGTCCCACATTGGTGATGAGTCCGTAGTCGGCCTGCACCAGCGAGCACAGGAAACGTATCTCTCCGGGGTGATTGGCTCCCGTCTCCACCACCGCCAGGTCGTGTTCGTCGGTCAGGCGAAGCAGTGTGCGGGGTACTCCTATGTGGTTGTTCAGGTTGCCCTGGGTATATAGCACGTGATGCGCTTGCGAGAGCACAGCCGCTATGAGTTCCTTGGTGGTCGTCTTGCCGTTGGTTCCGGTTATCTGTATGACGGTTTTCCCCCAGCGTCGGCGGTGCATGGTGGCCAGTTGCTGCAGGGTTTCCAACACATCGCTGACAAGCACGAAGCGGTTGTCAACAGCCACCTCGGGGTTATCCACCACGGCAGCTGCACATCCCTGCTCCAGTGCACGGGCAGCAAAGAGGTTTCCGTCAAACGATTCGCCCTTGAGGGCAAAGAAGATAGAGCCCTTGGGACAGTCGCGGCTGTCCGTTGTCACCTGCGGGTGTTGCAGGTAGAGCTCATAGAGTGATTCCAGTGAAGTCATCTTTCCATTCATTTTACACTGACACAGAGGCATGCTGCCCCGAGTCCAGCGCAAAGTTAGCGCATTTTTCGCCATTATGGTAATGAAGGCTGGCCAACTTTGTGTTGCTCCTTCTGCAAATCTGTGTCAAATCCCATGCTGTGCTCCTCGAAAGTGCACTTTGGTGGGTGTCATGTCATCTGAAATACATATAAAACAACCTCAAAAACGTGTTAAATGTTAATTTTTAGAGAGAAAAGTTAATGTTTCCTTGCATTGTATTTTCCAATCTACTAAATTTGCGTCTAATTACTCTGTTCCTCCGCTTGTCGGCGTAAAGCGTTATGCGACATTATTATATGGTGGTGGAAGTGTGCGAGAAAAGCCCCCTTCCTTAATATGTTGTCAGATGACGTTGCCTTGAAAACCTGGGTGGTGGCAGATGTCAGACGCATATTGTAGAGTCCTTAGGGCGAAGTGGCAGAGGGTGGAATAAAGTGAAAGAGATTTTCTTTTTTATATTAATTCAACTAACAAGTTATTATGAGAACTAAACTACTCACAATGCTAAAGCGGACTGTGCTTACAGCCGTTGTGACATGTCTGGGGCTTGTGATGGCACCTAAGGCGGTGGCAGGCGTTCCCTATCCGAGCGACCTCTACCTGACCCAGCAGAGCGATGTCACTTGCACACTCGTGTCAAACGCGATGATGCTTCGTGCCCGCATGTATCTGAGCAACAACTCCAGCTGGAGTGCGATTACAGAGTCGTCACTGGCTCCCTACTGCTGGATTAATGGAGCAGGACAAGTCTCCACTTATTCCTGTGGCTTCGGCGGAGGAACGCTCAATGTCAACCAAGCCTTTGTCAATGGCTTGACAGTCTCGCAGCTTCAAGGCATTCTGGATGCGCATCCCGAGGGCGTGTGCATTTATGTAACCAGCATCCCTCACGCGCAATGGATTACTGATATAGAGGACGGTATCGTCTATAGCGGTGACTCTTCTTGCCCGGCCTATTTCGGGCGTCGTCCGTTGGCCAACACTCTGCAAGGCCAGTGCTGTGGATACAACCAATACACAGTACTGAGTTGCGTGACCAGTTACTGGTATGTGTCATCCCATAGCATTCCTTCCAACACCAGCTACACTTCGACAACTGTTACCCAAGGCAGCCCGAGTCTGCCCGATGGCGACTACCGCATCGCCTGCTATAGCGACGCGAAATATGGTGTGGATGTTGCAGGTGCCTCTACCGATGACGAGGCCAATGTGCATGTGTGGGAATATACTGATGGTGCCAAGCAGCAGCAGTTCAACGTGACCTTCAGTGGTGACCACTACAATGTGCGTGCGCTGCACTCAGGTAAGAATATTGACCTCTATAGAGCCAGATCGGCTGCTGGTACAAATGTCATGCAGTACACTCCTGATGGAACCTCCGTACAGAACTGGGTACTCAGAGAGGCAGGCTCGGGTGCTTATTATATGATAAACAACAACGGTCTGCATCTTGATGTGGCCGATGGCATCGTGGCCAATGGCACCAACATTCAGGGTTGGACAAGTAACGAGAGCAATGCCCAGAAGTGGGTGTTCATTGCTGTCAACGGCCAGCAGTCGCTTCCCGACGGTGACTATCAGCTCCGTTCGGCTCAGGACTTCGGGTTTGCTGCCGATGTAAAGGACAAGTCAACCAAGAGTGGTGCTACCGTGCAGTTGTGGAGCGCTACGGATTCCGATAACCAGAAGTGGGCACTTAAGTATGTGGGCAATGGGTATTACACGCTCACAGCCAAGCACAGTGGCATGGCACTTAATGTGTATGGTGGATACTACAAGGACGGACCTGATGTGCAGCAGTATCCCTATACCGATGGCGACGCAGCATCAATGTGGATGCTTAAGGACGCTGGCAATGGTAGTTTCTATATAGTGAACAAGAACGGCAGCTTCCTGGATGCCGACCGGGCTGTCATGGCCAATGGTACCAATATAGGCGGTTGGTGTGGCAACTCTGGCGACAACCAGAAGTGGAAGATTGTGGCCGTCAACGGCACACAGACCATCGAGGACGGCTGCTATAACATACGTTGTGCTTCTGATCCTACTTTCGGTATTGATGTGGAAGCCGTCTCCAAGGACAACGGTGCCAATGTACACCTTTGGACCATAGGCGAGGGTAATAACCAAAAGTGGAGAGTGAAGTACCTGGGCGATGGCTATTACTCAATCGTGGCAGCTCATTCGGGCAAAGCTCTCGATGTATATAACAAGGGTATTGATAATTCTGCCAATGTACAGCAATACGACAACAGCGCATCCGTCAATAGTGCCCAGCAGTGGATCTTGAGGGATGCAGGTGACGGCAGTTTCTATATTATCAATCGTAATGGTCTCTTCCTAGATGCTTTCGGTGGCACTATGGCCAACGGTACCAACGTGCAGGGTTTTGCAGGCAATGGCACTGCGGCACAGAAATGGGTGCTCACCGAGGCCGAGATAGACAGCGAAGCTCCCATAATCAGCGATATAAAGGTAACGGATGTGAGCCAGTCTGGCTATACCGTAACCTGCACCGTGAGCGACAACGTAGGTGTCACTTCTGTCGCAATGCCCACCTGGACAGAGGAAAAGGGACAGGACGACATCGTTTGGCACGAGGCTACTGTCACTGGCAATACAGCTACATGCACCATTAAGACCAGCGACCACAACAACGAGTCAGGTGTATATATCACTCACATCTATGCTTATGACGAAGTGCAGAATGTGGTTTCGGTGGTAGCTCCCAAGGTGGACGTGCCTGCTACCAATGTGAATCCGAACAGACTTCCTGGCGGCACTTATCGCATTGCATGCTACAGCAATCCTAAGTTTGGTATCGATGTAGAAGCTATCAGTACGGCTGATGAGGCTAACGTGCATGTGTGGGAGTATGTTGGAGGCAAGAACCAGCACTTCAATGTAACCTTCGATACCGACCACTATAACTTCCAGGCTGTTCATTCAGGCAAGAATATCGACCTGTACAAGGCTGGTTCGGCTGCTGGCACCAATGTCATGCAGTACACCCCCGACGGCACTGCCGTACAGAATTGGACACTCCGTGATGCCGGTGACGGTGCTTACTACATTGTCAACAGCAACGGACTCTACTTGGACGCTGCCAACGGCACTATCGCCAACGGTACCAACGTGCAGGGCTGGACGGGTAACGAGAGCGATGCCCAGAAGTGGTTGCTCATAGCTGTCGATGGTACCCGCACGCTTCCTGATGGCGACTACCAGATATGTCTGGCCAAGTCTGTCAAGTATGGAATCGAGGTTCAGGACTCTTCTGACGTTAAGGGAGGAAATGTAGCACTCAACACCTTGGGTGATGCCGACAACCAGAAGTGGAGCGTCAGATACCTGGGTGATGGCTATTACTCCATCCGCTCCAAGCACAGCAGCATGGCACTCAACCTCAGCGGCGGCTTCTATACAGGTAATCCTAATGTACAGCAGTGGGACTTCATCGAAGGCGATGCTGCATCAATGTGGATACTCAAGAGCGCAGGTGACGGCAACTTCTATGTTGTCAACAAGAACGGTCGCTTCCTGGATATCGCTAACGGCACGTTTGCCAATGGCGTCAACATGCAGGGCTGCTCGGGTAACTCAAGCGATGCACAGACGTTCAGGTTCGTGGCCGTTGACGGTTCGCAGACAATGGCAGACGGTACCTATGAGATTCGTAACTCTTCCAACAGAGATTTCGGTCTCGATGTGGAGCACGTGTCCAAGGAGGATAATGCCAATATACATCTGTGGACCATGCTTGGTGCCGAGAACCAGCGTTGGAAGCTGAAGTATCTGGGCAATGGCTATTACTCCATCGTGTCTGTACTCTCTGGCAAGGCTCTCGATCTGGAGAATGGCGGTGTCACCAATGGTACCAATGTCCAGCAGTTCTCCGAGAACGCTGCCGAGAACGCTGCCCAGCAGTGGATGCTGAGAAGCGCAGGCCAGGACGTGTTCTATATCATCAATAAGAAGGGCCTCTTCTTGGATGCTTTTGGTGGCACTATGGCCGATGGAACCAACGTCCAGGGCTATGAGGGCAATGGTACTATCGCGCAGAAGTGGGTGATTGTGCCTGCAGTTGACAATGACGAGGAGGCTCCTGAAATCACCGATATCGCTGTTACTGAGGTAAGCCAGGCTGGCTATAGGGTGACTTGCAAGGTGAAGGACAATGTGGGAGTGAAGTCTGTCAAGATGCCCACCTGGACAGTGGCCGATGGACAGGACGATATCGTATGGCATGATGCAACTATTTCTGGCAATAAAGCATCCTTCTTTATCAGGAGCACAGAGCACAAGAAGGAGATTGGCTATTATATCACTCACATCTATGCCTACGACTATGCGGGCAACGCTACCAGCTCAAGTGCCGGTCAGGTGGATGTGCCTGTGACCAAGGGCGTGTTCCGCATTGCCTGCTCTGCCGACAATGCCATTGGCCTTGATGTGGCAGAAAGAAGTGCTGACAATGGTGCCAATGTGCACTTGTGGACCTATGGTGACGGCAACAACCAGAAGTTCCAGATTACTCGTCGCGATGATGGTTACTACACCATCGAGGCAGCCCACAGCGGCAAGGCTCTTGACCTGACCGATGGCAAGGCAGCCAATGGTACCAATGTGCAGACATGGGAATGGGACAACAACAACATCAATGGTCTGTGGAAACTTGTCCACAATGAGGATGGTACCTATACGTTCCTGAGTAAGGTCAACGAGGAGTATGCCCTTGATGCCTTCAATGCAGATGCTGCCGATGGTGTCAATATACAGGTGTGGAAGAGCAACAACACCTCTGCACAGAAGTGGAATATCCTGCCTGCCGAGGTTACTGTATCTGGCGGTTCTGGCTACGATGGCTACCAGGGTGGCCGTGGCGGTTCTGGCAACATCATGGCTTACGGTGTGGATGTATCCGAGCACCAGGGTGTCGGCTTCAACTTCCAGGCTATCAAGAATGCAGGCTACAGCTTCGTCATTCTGCGCTGTGGTTTCGTGAGCCGCAAGGACTACCGCTTTGAGGAGTACTATGCTGCTGCCAAGGCTGCCGGTCTCAATGTTGGTGCTTACTTCTACTCTTATGCCGAGAATGCAAGCGAGGCAAGCTATGAGGCCGATCAGTGCCTCAGTTATATCTCAGGCAAGACGTTTGAGTATCCTATCTACTTCGACTTCGAGGATGCTATTGCACGTAATTGCGATGCCAGCTCTGTGTGCCTCACCTTCCTCGACAAGGTGGCTGCTCAGGGTTACCTCGTAGGTCTCTATGGCTATGCTTCATGGCTTGATGAGGATTACAATGGGTGGGTTCCCACTGCTCAGATATGCCAGAAGTATGAGTGCTGGATTGCCAACTATCCCTATGCCAACTATGTGGATAACTACACTCAGACCTACAAGACTCGCTATGGCATGTTCCAGTTCACCGATGGAGATACCTCCCAGGGACTCGCAGCAGGTGCTGGTATTGACACCAATATCTGCTTCAAGGATTATCCCTCGATTGTAAAGCAGTACGGCTTCAATGGCTATGCAGCCACATCGAATAGGGTGCTGAAGATCGAGGATGACTATGAGCCTACTCGTGTGCTTGACATCAGCAACTCTGCCGACAAGAGCATCGAGAGAGTGGAGTATGTGAATGTGAGCGGACAGGTGAGCAACAAGCCGTTCAAGGGCTTCAACGTGGTTGTTACCATCTACACCGACGGCAGTAAGGATGTGCAGAAGAAGGTGGTGAGATAATAACACGAGGTTACACTCAATATCAAGACGGCCGGCTGGAGAATGCGCTCCAGCCGGCTTTTTTCTGTCTTTGAAGTGGCGGGGGGGAAGCTGTTGCTGTGGAATCTTTGCCTGTCCATGGCTCGTGGGTTGTTGTCGCAAGGTAACCGTAGGCGTTATCTGTAGAGCGTTTGTCCAGAAGCAAGAGCCAGCGTGGTGGGAAACGCATGTGCGCATTTTTTTGCAGTCATTCGCTTGTACGTTCCTCAAATAATGAATAACTTTGCCCGTCATAACAGAGGTGGCATGAACGAGACGAGACAACTTCCCCATTATACCATAAATGTGGGTGGAACGCTTATGGATTTGAGCGTCCCGCGAGTGATGGGTATTCTCAATGTCACCCCCGACTCCTTTTATGCACAGAGCCGTAAGCAGACCGAGGCAGACATCGAGCTGCGCACACGGCAGATGCTGCAGGAGGGAGCCGATATGATTGACATAGGAGCCTATTCGAGCCGGCCGGGTGCCGACGACGTGTCGCCCGAGCAGGAGATGGAGCGTCTGCGTCATGCGCTGGCTGTCTTGCGACGTGTGGCTCCCGATGCTGTGGTGAGTGTGGATACCTTCCGCGCCGATGTAGCACGCATGTGCGTGGAGGAGTTCGGGGTGCAGATCATCAACGACATCTCGGGTGGCGAACTGGACGGGAACATGTTCTCCACAGTGGCCAGCCTGGGAGTTCCCTATATCCTCATGCACATGAAGGGCAATCCGCAGAACATGCAGCAGGCACCTCACTATGATGACTTGCTCACCGAGATGCTTCAGTACTTCGCCGCACGTGTGCACCGCCTGCACGAGATGGGAGTGGCAGATATCATCCTCGACCCTGGATTCGGCTTCGCAAAGACGCTGGAGCACAACTATGAACTCATGCACCGCCTCGAGGATCTGCATGTGCTAGAGCTGCCTATATTGGTGGGCATCAGCCGCAAGTCGATGATATACCGCCTGCTGGGCGGAGCGCCGCAGGATGCACTCAACGGAACCACCGTGCTCAACACGCTGGCTCTGCAGAAGGGTGCAGCCATCCTGCGTGTGCATGACGTGAAGGAGGCCGTAGAGGCAGTGAAGATAACCAATAAGATGCGCTCATGTTAGAGATGGGATTGAAGGATGTGATAGACATCCTGCTGGTGGCCATCATCTTGTACTACTGTTACAAGTTGATGAAGCAGTCGCGCTCGGTGAACATCTTCTATGGTGTGCTGCTCTTCATAAGCTTCTGGATAGTCATCAGCAAGGTGCTCGAGATGAAGCTCCTGGGCAATATACTCAACCAGCTGGTCAACGTGGGAGCCATTGCCATCATCATCCTCTTTCAAGAGGAGATACGCCACTTCTTCTACACCATCGGAGCTCATCAGCGTGCCAGACGCTTTATCCACCTCTTCCGACCTGAGAAGAAAAGGGGGATACCCGGCATGGCGCACGAGCGTGAGGATATCTTCCCCATCGTGATGGCTTGTCTCAACATGAGCAAACAGCGCGTGGGAGCACTCATAGTGATGCAGAACCAGTTGCCGCTGACCGACTTCATCCGCACGGGTGAGGTGCTCAACGCACGCATCAGTCAGCGCCTCATTGAGAATATCTTCTTCAAGAACAGCCCCCTGCACGATGGTGCTATGATCATCTCGGGCGAAAAGATAACGGCTGCAGGCTGCATCCTGCCCATCAGTCACGATATGGACATTCCCAAGGAGTTCGGTCTGCGTCACCGCGCTGCCAAGGGTATCAGCAAGGAGACAGACGCTCTGGCCATCGTGGTGAGCGAGGAGACGGGCAACATCAGCGCCGCCTACAACGACGAGTTCCGCTCGCGCCTGTCGGCCGAAGACCTGGAGCTGCTGCTGATGAAGGGCAAATTCTGACACGACATAACAACACACAATTATATATATAAGGAGTAAGCATCATGAGCTTAATGGACAAGATCATCCTCCGCGCTCAGCAGAACAAGCAGCGTATCGTGCTGCCTGAGAGCCTGGAGGAACGTACACTGACCGCCGCCGACCGTGCTCTGGCCGACGAACTGGCCGACATCATCCTCATCGGCAACGAGCAGGAAATCTTCTCACTTGCCGACAAACTGGGTCTCAAACACGTGGGCAAGGCTACTATCATCGACCCTGCCACCAGCCCCAAGACAGAGGAATATGCGCAACTGCTCTTCCAGCTGCGCCAGAAGAAAGGCATGACCATCGAGGAGGCCCGCCGCAAGGTGATGGACCCTCTCTACTTCGGATGCCTGATTATCAAGAACGGTGATGCCGACGGACAGATTAGCGGCGCACTCTCAACCACCGGCGACACTCTTCGCCCCGCACTTCAGATCATCAAGTGCGCTCCTGGAGTGTCTTGCGTGAGCGGCGCTATGCTGCTCATCACACAGGCTCCCGAGTACGGCGAGGATGGTGTGCTGGTAGTGGGTGACGTGGCTGTTACACCTGTTCCCGATGCTGCACAGCTGGCTCAGATAGCTGTGTGCACCGCACAGACTGCCAAGAGTGTGGCAGGTTTCAGCGACCCTCGCGTGGCTATGCTGTCATTCAGCACCAAGGGAAGCGCCAAGCATGAGGTGGTGGACAAGGTGGTAGAGGCCACCCGACTGGCTCATGAGCTGGATCCCAGCCTGAAGCTCGATGGCGAACTGCAGGCTGATGCCGCTCTGGTTCCCTCAGTAGGAAGCAAGAAAGCTCCCGGTAGCGACATCGCAGGAAAGGCCAACGTGCTGGTGTTCCCCTGCCTGGAGGTGGGCAACATCAGCTATAAGCTGGTGCAGCGTCTTGGTCACGCCGAGGCTATTGGCCCCATTCTGCAGGGTATCGCCCGTCCTGTCAACGACCTGTCACGCGGCTGCTCGGTGGATGACATCTATAAGATGGTGGCCATCACAGCCTGTCAGGCAATGGACGCAAAATGATATCGCGCAACGCGCGAAGTGAAAAACGAAAAGTGAAAAGTGCATAGTACTGGGTGCTACGGGTCAGTTCTCGCCCTTAAGAGCGAGGCTTTCGCCGACCGCATCATCAGGATGGCGGGCTATCTTCATGATAATGCGCCCAGATACTTGTCGCCTGTCATACAGCAGATATTGAGGTCGGGGACCTCGATATCTGCCAATGTGGGCGAAGCACAATTCGCTTCCAGCAAGGCTGATTTCGCCTTCAAGCTGCGTATAGCGCTCAAGGAAACCAACGAGACACGCAACTGGCTCCGACGGCTTGCCCATGCAGCAGCCATCACGGAGTTGCAACACGCCAGCATGGAAAAGGATTTAAGCGAAATCATCGCACTGCTCGTTTCTTCAATCAAAACAGTAACAAACAAACTTAAAGAATAACAACCCGAGTGAAGGATGAAATGACGAAGGTGCTCATAGCCGCAGCACTTTTCACTTTTCACCTTTCACTTATCACTTACATAGTAATGAAGATTTTGGTACTCAACTGCGGAAGCAGTTCTATTAAGTATGCACTTTACGACATGGCAGACCACTCTGTCATCACCAGCGGCGGTATCGAGAAGATAGGCCTGCCTGATTCTTTCATCAACGTGAAGCTCAATGGTGAGAAGCATCGCATCATGCGTCCCATCGAGGAGCACACTGCCGGAGTGCAGTTTATCTTCGAGGTGCTCACACAGGGCGAATATGCTGTGCTCTCCGACCTCAATGAACTGGGTGCCGTAGGCCACCGCATGGTGCACGGAGGCGAGCGTTTCAACAAGTCGGTGCTGCTTACCCCCGAGGTGATGGAGGCTTTTGCTGCCTGCAACGACCTGGCTCCCCTGCACAACCCCGCCAATATCAAGGGCGTGAATGCCGTGAAGGCTCTGCTGCCCAATATCCCTCAGGTGGGAGTCTTTGATACTGCTTTCCACCAAACAATGCCCGACTACGCCTTCATGTATGCTCTTCCCTATGAGCTTTACAAGAAGTACGGTGTTCGCCGCTATGGTTTCCACGGCACCAGCCACCGCTATGTATCACAGCGCGTGTGCAAGTTCCTGGGTCTGCAGAGCGCCGAGGGCAAGAAGATCATCACCTGCCATATCGGCAACGGTGCCTCTATTGCCGCTGTGAAGGACGGCAAGTGTGTGGATACCTCAATGGGTCTCACTCCCCTCGAAGGTCTGATGATGGGTACACGCAGCGGTGATATCGATGCCGGTGCAGTGACCTTCCTGATGGACAAACTGCATCTCGACACCCACGGCATCAGCAATCTGCTCAACAAGCAGTCGGGTCTGGCAGGCGTGAGTCAGTTGAGCAGCGACTTCCGCGACATCCTGGCTGGCATCGCCAACGGCAATGACCAGGCTCGTCTGGCCAAGGAAATGTACACCTACCGCATCCGTAAGTACATCGGCCAGTATGCTGCCGCTATGGGCGGTGTGGATATCATCGTCTTCACAGGCGGTGCCGGCGAGAACCAGTGGGAGGTTCGCGAGGGCGCTACACAGGGGCTGGAGTTCATGGGCGTCAAGATGGACGAGACCAAGAACCGCTCTTGCCGTGCCACCGAGGCTATCCTCTCTGCCGATGACAGCCAGGTGACTGTGTGCTGCATCCCCACCGACGAGGAGCTGATGATAGCACTCGACACCGAGTCTCTGGCCTGCTGATCAGGCATGTAATCATACCAGAAGAAGGCATCCGTGAGGCTGAAACGCTCTCACAGGATGCCTTCTCTGTTTTTCTCTTCTTCTGTCCTTGGTGCGGCGCCGGCCTCACTCCACCTTCCAGTCATCTATGGTGCCGCTCTCTGACGAGAAGCTGCAACCTATCCTGTAGAGCTTCCGGCTGTCGGTGGCGTATTCTCTGGCATAGCCTTTCTCCTCTATCTGTCTGAGGGCTTCGCTGGCTGAGCCGTCGAGTTTGAATTCGAAGATGTAGATAAACTGGGGAGTCTCCACGATACAATCCACTCTTCCCTGGCTCTGTACCATCTCGGTGTAGATGAGGAAGGTGCTGATGAGCCTTAGCAGCAGATAGAAGGTGTAGTGGAAGTAGCGCTCGCGCTCCCTCTCGTTCTCCTTCCTGTGCATGGAATAGGGGATGCTGGCCAGGAATGAGGTGAGCAGCGTGTGGAACTGTTCTATCTCTCCTTGTCTCAGGCATTGGGTGGCTGTTGTCAGCCAGTTCTCCACAGCTCCCTTTGGCTTCAGGTAGTTGTTGGCCAGCATAGAGACGAAGCCTCTTTTTACTTCATCGTTGGGGAAGTCCAGCATGAAGGAGTTCGACTCGAAGTCAAAGTCCTTGATGGTGAAGTAGCCGCTCTGGTAAATCATGGGTAGCGGACTATCTACATTGGCCTTGTAGTCGATAAACTGCTCCTGCATGTAGTAGCGTCCCGTCATCTCATCAATATTCTCACCGAAATGATTGAGCAGACGGATGAGGTAGGTGGGCGTGCCTGTGCGGAACCAGTAGTCCTGCATGCGCAGGTTCTCAAATGCGTTCAGCAGACTGAAGGGGTTGAACACCCCGTGCAGCCTGTCCGAGAAGTGGTAACCGTCATACTGCTTCTTCAGCCTCTCGGTCATCTCCTGCGGAGTACAGCGGTATATGGCGGCCATCTCGGCTATCGGCTCCTGGAAATATTCGGTCATCTCTTCCTTGGTGATGCCGCAGATGGTGTCGTAGCGGGGGCTCATGCTGATGTCGTTGGGTTGGTTGAAACCGCTGAACATGCTCACTTGTGAGAATTTTGTAACGCCTGTAAGCATCAAAAACTGCAGGTGCTTGTCGGCAGCCTTGAAGGTGGTGTAGAGTCCGCGCAGCACTTCCCTGTTGTATTGCTCCAGTGTGATCAGCTCGCCACTCCGCTCCACTTTGATGTCCAAGTCCATTACATCCAGCATCGGCTTGTCATATTCGTCGATGAGCACCACTGCCCGCTGGCCTGTCTGCTGGTGGGCAGCCTCCAGGATGTTGCCCAGTCGCAGACTGTAGGATGTGGTGTCGGCTGTGTTGCCCACGTGATATGCCTTTTCCCATTTGCTCAGATACATGTTCAGCACCTGATCCAGGTTGCCCGAGTCGGCATAGTTTCCCTGTCCGAAGTCGATTCGGAACACCGGGTAGGTTTTCCATTCCGTCTCCAGCTCGTAGATGTCCAGCCCCTCGAAGAGCTCTTTCTTGCCCAGGTAATAGTTCTCCAGTGTGGAGATGAGCAGGCTCTTCCCGAAGCGTCGTGGGCGACCAAGGAAATAGACACCTCCTTCGTGTGTGAGGGAGAATACCTGTCTGGTCTTGTCAACATACACATATCCGCCCTCGCGAATCTTGTCGAACTCTTGTATTCCTATGGGATATTTCATTCAGAGTGCCGTTTTGCTTTGTCCTTTCACATGCAAATCTACAGCTTTTCCTTTGATTGTGGGGTAGGCGGGGAGGAAAATGTGGTGGGGAGGGGATGATGGTGGGTGGCGGCTCTTGGGTGGCTATGTAGTGCCTTTCTGCGATGGAATGGGGGAAAATATGGTAATTACCGCAATCAATACGGCCAGAATGTGCATTCTTACCAACTTTGATGCCTCCCTGCCCAACTCTCCTGCTATCTTTGCGTAACGAGAATTGAAGGGGTAGTGAAGAATGCAGAGCGCTTCTCTCGCGTACTATATATATAATATGGTGTGCGTGGGAGGATGTGGTTTGCACGTAAATGTAAAACAGAAAACCAAGATTTAAATGATGATGAAGAAATCAATGTTTGCGGCAACTTTGTTTGCCGTGGTTGCTTTCTCTGCCTATGCGCAGGGGGATGCAAGTCTCTATGAAATCCCCAACGGGCATTTCACGGAGTGGACTACTGATTGTGGGAGTACAGACCAGAGAAACTCACTTGATGGAAATGGAGCTACAGGAGTAAGCGCAGAACTTACAAAAAGACCAGGAGAAGAACCTGCGAGTTGGAGTGCGTCTAACTTTCGTTTCTCAGAATTGGGCACATTTACTACAATTTGGTCGAAACTAAGTCAAGCGACAGGACTTGTCTCAAAGGGAACTTCTGGTGCTCTTTTGACCAATAAGGATATTCAAGCAGGCCGTACGCCAACGATGCATATTGCAGGCTTCTTGAGTTTGAATACACCTTGGATATTTATCAAACGAGAAGATTATTGGGAGATGGGAACTTATGGCGGGGTTAGTTTCTCGGGTCGTCCAGATGCTATCTCTGGGAAATATAAGAGAAAGTCGAATGAAACTGCAACAGGTGAGCAGGCCAGGATTGTCGCTTACTTGTGGAAAGGAACTTATAAGTCTAAAGTTTCGAAGTCATGGACAGGCGGTAATGAGACTGTGCAAGATGAGGATCGCGCAATCCTTTATCCATCTACAGCGAAAAATGTCAGCGGCAATGGTACTCTCATCGCCAGCTGCGACTACGCTTTCGCTTCTACCGAAAACAATGGATGGGAGGAGATAACAGTGCCTCTCGACTATAAGAACGAGGAGGTGCCCGAGAAGATGAATGTCATCATCAGCAGTGGCGACTACTGGAACAAGGATAACATCAAGGCTGGCAACCAATTGGAAGTGGAGTATGTGGAATATGTCTATTACCCTGCATCCATCAGCAATTGCCGCTACAACGGACAGGAGGTGACGTTTGATGAGAACGATGAGGCTGTTCTGTCAGATGATGTGGTGTATGAGGGCGATTCGCAGCTGACTTATGACAAAGGAGGAAATGGCCAGATAGTGACCAAGTCATTTGATGCTGCCACAGGAATTCTGCTGGTTACTGTCACAGGTGGAGACTACGGTCTGAACGGAACCAACCAGAAGACTTACACCATACGCTTCAGCAAGGAGAAGGTTGATGCCACTCTGGTGGCAAAGGAAGCTACCAAGTATGGTACCTTCTATGCACAGTTTGATGTGCAGATACCCGAGAACATGAAGGCTTATACCTGTAGCGCTGTGGCCAACAATGAACTGGTGCTGGTGGAGCAGACTGATATTATTCCCGCCTTTACCCCTGTGATTGTGGAGACTACGGGCGGTGACCGAAGCGAAAGCCTTACTGGCGTTGTTGCTGTGGCCGACTATGACAAGGAGGTCAGAGTGGGACTGTTGCAGGGAGTTCTCACCCGTCAGCCAGCTCCCAATGGTTCTTATGTTATGCAGAATCAGAGTAGGGGTGTGAAGTTCTACCTTGTGGATACTTCGGTGGCCCAGCCTAACGTGCCTGCCAACCGTTGCTATCTGCAGTTCTCTGCTCCTTCCGAGATCAAGGTTCTCTCGTTCCCTGGTGAGGCTACCGCCATTGAGGCAGTCAATGGCGTGCTCAATGGCACTTCGGAGATTTATGACCTGTCTGGCCGCCGCCTGCCTGCTTTGCAGAAGGGAGTCAATATCGTGAATGGCAAGAAGGTTTTGGTAAAGTGAAAATAAGCTAAAGGACAAGATAAGGATATGAAGAAGATTTATACTGCACCCGCCATGAGGGTGAACGACATACAGGTAGAGGAAGGATTGCTGTTGGGCTTGTCGAACAAGGCTGATGGTTCGGATGCAATGGTCAAAGCCGAATTCGGCAGCGATATAGACATGAGTGAGGTGGGCGGCAACGCAGTCGGTTCGGGCCGGCGCAACCCTTGGGACAGCCAGTGGTGAGAATAGCCCTTCCGGGACACTAAGGTTACTTGGTCAAGTAGCACGTTTTCCTCAAAAAGACTCTGCCCGGACATGACACTCTGAGGCCCGTGGAATCTGCTCCAGAAGATGGACTCGGGAAGTTGTCTTTAGGGAAGGAAAGGGGCTGCTCGGTATTGGCAATGCGAGGCCAACTCTATTCGTGGGCGAATGGAAAGTGTCTTGTGTGCAGGTTTCATTCAGCCTCCAGGGCCGGTGCATTGCTTATGCCCACCGTCCAACCCAAGGCTGGACGGTCAGAGAATATATACTTACTTTGCAAAGTATCCAGGCTTCATCCACCGTCCAGCCTTGGGTTGGACGGTGGAGAATAGCTCCTTCTCTGATTTGAAGGCATACAGGAAGTGCCGAAGGAGTCTGCATCTCCTTGCTCGCTAATGGCTTCCCTTGTGCAGGTTTGCTATCAGCGAAAGGATATGGATTTCCATGAACCAGAAAGCCCCACATGCTCTCAGTGGCATGTGGGGCTTTCTCGTTTGCTTGTGCAGCAGGGGGTTGCTTGCGGGCATCAGAGGGCTGTGCCTGCTGTGCTGTAGCGCCGCTTGCCCTTCTGTATGATGATGCTGTGGCCGCTGAGCTGCTTGCGCGCGGTAGGCTGCTTGCTTGTGGCGGTGGCAGAGGCGATGCCCGTCCCCCCAGTGACGATAAGGTGCAGGGTGGCGCTGGCTGCTCCGTCCTTGCTGTGGGCGGTGATGGTGGTCTCTCCCTGGCTGAGAAGCGTTATGAATCCACCGTTCACGGTGGCCACCTGCTCGTTGCTGCTGCTCCATGCGATGCGCTTGTCGGTGGCGGAGGCAGGCGTGAGGGTGGGGCGGAGCGCCATGTTGCGGTCGTCCAGACAAACGGTCATCTCACTCTCCTCAAAGGCGAGCGAGCGGGCCGGCTGCGGCTCTTTCTGCCCCTTCTTGCGGTAGAGGAAGGGCAGAGGCAGTGAGGTGGAGGTGTATAGATTGAAGCGGGCATAGCTCTCCACGGGAGTATTGAAGCGCATGATGCCGTATTTCTCGTTGGCGCTGGCGATGCTTGCACCCTCGTAGCCCAGTGTTATCTTCCAGTCCGTCACGCCATTGTCCCACGCCAGAGCCTGTTTGCCCGATGCTGCCAACTGTCTTCCGTACTGGTCGGTGAGTGTCCACATGCCGGCTGTCTCGGCTTCGGCCAGCGTGAAGCGCAGCACCTCGTGGTTGGTCACATCGGTGGTGGAGGCCAGCGGCACGGCATCCAGGTAGTGTGAGGTCTCTATGCCGTCGATGTCGGCAGCGGCACATCCGTTGCGGAAGATCATCAGTTCGTCCCCCGCATTCAGCGTACTCTTCTTCTCCAGCTTCTCGTATATCCAGCCCAGAGGCGACTCCAACTGCATTCCTGCAGGCTCATCGTATTCGATGGTGATGGAGTTCACATACACCGAACCCTCGCTGGTGCCGCCCTTCAGCGTGATGGCTGCTTCGTCGCTGGTGAGTGCAGGCACCTCCATGGGCTTTGTCACATCCACATACACCCCCAGATCCTTGTTCACCCATTGGCCAAACCACTCCTGGCTGGCAAAGTCACATGGGCGCAGCTGGTAGATGGTCTCTTTGCCGTCGGTCAGTGACAGGCCCGCCTGACCTGCTTTCCTGTTGCTGCACATGCTCAGTGTGATGTTCCTCACGGTGCATCCCTGCCATCCCTCCAGATAGAGGGTAGCCTGGCGGTTGCGTGGTATCTGGTTGTAGCGGTTGCCTGTGGTGGCTCCGTATTCATTCTCGAAATACGCCCACGAGCCCTTGGGCACCATGCCGCTGGCAGCCAGTTCAAACTCGCCCGTTGTCTTGTTGTACTCCACAATCCTGTACACCGCCTCTGCAGCCTGCATGGTGAGTGCCGTCATCCATAGTGCGGCCAGTGCCATCAGCCTGTAGCCATCACGCATCCTTAAGTTCATATCTTGTCTTTATGTTTGTTTTATATAATGTGTACCCGACGTTCGCGTTCGGGTGGTCAAAATTACAGGTTTTCCTTCATTTGGCAAACCGTGATGTGGGATAATGTTGTGGAACAGGGGTTGTGCGTCACATTATTGACATTGGAAAGGGGTGGAAAACAAAAAGATTTGGGTAAAAGGGTGGTTTGTTCCGTGAAAAGATGTAATTTTGTCTTTGAAAACCTTGTATGCCTGCTTTCCTTTATTTGGAAACGCAGAGGGGTGGTAGCATCGTTTGGCTTACAACTTAAGAACCTGAAAGCAAGACGGCCGCATTTCTTTGCACAGGCGGGCAGGGCGCTCGGTGCAGCCTGGCTGCGTCATGGAGAGAATGAACATTGGTCAACAGAAAACTATCAGACAGAGAGAAAGATTATCACACAATGCATGTATGCGCATGATATTTTGTACCTTCGTACAACGGAGAAACGGGATTCCGTACAGGAGGATGGCCTCAACGGATGAACTATGAATTCTAATGACGAAACAAAACAAATCAATAACTTAAATAATTGCATTATGAAACAATTTACTCTAAAAAGTCTAATGCTCCTGCTGCTCCTGCTCATTGGGGGGGGTAGTTCTGCTTGGGGAGAAGATTTTGTGAAGGTCACGAGCGCTCCTGATAGCTGGGAAGGATCTTATCTTTTTGTTTATGAAACAGGAAATGTTTGCTTTGATGGCTCTTTGACAACCTTAGATGTCGTAAATAATACAAAGAAAGTAACTATCAAAGATGGGGTTATTGCCGCAACGGATGAATTGAAAGCTTGTTGCTTTACTGTAACTGCGGATTCTCAGAATAAAGGCTGGTATCAGATTAAGTCTGCTAGCAAGTTTTATATAGCAGGAACGGTAAAGACAAATAAAAAAGTGAATGGCCTTGTGTCAACAGATCAAGAAGCAAAAGCCTCTAACTATTTGAATAGATTTGAGGTTGATGGTAAGGGCGTTTCTGTTTATAGCCAATCAAAAGATGGAGAAATGGTATTGCGTTTTAACGACATGGAAGGACAAAAACGCTTCAGATACTATAAGAGTGGTCAGAAACAGATTGCACTGTATAAATTGAGTTCAACGGCAACTCTTACTTCAATCGAAGTTTCTGGCACTCCTACCAATAAAACCTATTTTGATGGTGATGCCTTCGACCCCACAGGTCTTGTTGTCACAGGTACTTATGACGATGGCACAAAAAAAGAGATAACCGACGGCATAGGTTGGGTAAAAGACCCCGAAATACTTAAACTTGGAACAACAAGTGTTGACGTGATGGCTTCGATTGGTAATATTACCAGCGATGTATATACTGTAACAGGCATTACTGTAAAGGAAAAAGTGACGCTTAGTGGTATCGGAGCAAACGGAACGCCTTCTGAATTCTGGAAGGGAGACAAATTCAATCATGACGGTATCACGATTACTGCTCGTTGGAATGATGAGTCTGAGACAGATGTGACAGAACAGTGTCAGTTCGCAGAACCAGATATGAATACTGCTGGTAAGAAGACTGTCACAGTAACTTACGAGAACAAGACATGCACTTATGACATAGAGGTTAAGACCATTGAGAATACAAAGGAAACGGCCTATACTGTTTCCGAAGCAAAAAAGTTGATTGATGCCGGTAAGGATCTCGCTACGCAGGTCTATGTGAAGGGTGTAGTAAGTAAGGTTGATTCTTACAATGGTCAGTATAAGTCCATTACTTATTGGTTGGATGACAATGCATTCCAAGTGTATAGTGGCAAGGGACTGGACAACAAAGATTTCAATTCTAAGGATGATATCGAAATCGGTGCAAATGTAAAAATTTGTGGTAAGATTAAGAAATTTAATAATAATACATACGTGTTTGATAAGGAAAACTACCTCGTAGAATACAAGGCTCCTGTAGAGAAGGTTCTGAAGTCTATCGCCATCTCTGGAGAAGCAACCAAGACAACCTATTTTGAAGGTGAAACCTTCGATCCCACAGGTCTTGTTGTTACAGCCACTTATGAAGATGAGAGCACCGAGGTTGTGACAAGTCGTGTTAAGTGGACATTCAATCCCGAAACACTTACTCTTGGAACAACAAGTGTTAACGTGACGGCTAAATATCAGAATGTGGAAAGTGCTTCTTTTAAGGTTGATGTAGAAGTGTCTAGTCTCGATGCTGTTGACTGTGAAACTGTTGACTTTACCGAGGTATATAGCCACGTTACAGGGAAAGAGTCTGAAGAAGTGAAGTCTTATCAGGGTACTTCTTTTTCTATGGAATTTGCCAAGCCTCAGAGCTCTAAATACCCAACTAAATACTATGCTAATGGAAAAGCAGTTCGTGCATACACAGGTAATACGATAACTATCACGGCAGTGCAGAATATCAGGTATGTTCTGATAAATTACGTGAAATCGTATGGGGATGATAAGGTCGAAATAAAGGGGCTAGGTACAAAAGAAGTTGTCGTAACATCCAGCAAGACAAGCCGCTTTACTTCAATAACTGTTTATTATAAGGGTGTTGACTTCCGCGCTAAGTCTGGAGAAAACTATTATGCAACTTTCTGCTGTGATAGAGATGTTGAATTTTTGGACGCTGAGGTCTTTACTGTGAATGTAGAAAACAGTACGATTGCTCTGAATGAAATTGCAAGCAAGCAGGTTCCTGCCAATACTGGTGTACTGCTGAGAAGCACAAAGGAAAGTGATGTATTTACTTACATTGAGTCTGCACCTGTTATTGAGGGTACAAACCTCCTCAAGCCTGCTAGCGAAAAGATGACAGAGGGCTTCAAGTACTACAAGCTTGCTTATGACAACTTCACAGAGAAGACTGGTCTTGGCTTCTATTGGGGTGCTGCAGAGGGTGGTGCCTTTACTGTAAAGCCTGGATTGGCTTATCTGGCTGTTCCCCAAGCACAGGCTGCCAACGTGAAGGGCTTCAGCTTCGACGGCACACAGACAGGTATCAAGGGTGTGGAGGCTACAGCAGCCAAGGGTGCTATCTACAACCTCAACGGTCAGCGCGTGGAGAAGGCTCAGCGTGGCATCTACATCCAGAACGGCAAGAAGTTTATCGTTAAATAACACATTATATATAATATAGTATCTTATGAAAAAAGCATATATCGCTCCTAAGAGCACAGGCTACAAGATGGAGGCCATCGCTCCCATCGCAGAATCGGGTAATAAAATGTCGATTGGTGATAAACTCCCAATGTCAGAACCCGAAGATGGCTTGGACAACCAGTTCACAAAGAACAACAACGCATGGGACGACAAGTGGTAATCAACTTTCCCCCATCAAGCAATACAGAAAAGTCACGGCTGCAGCACTTCCCGCTGCAGCCGTGCTTGCTATTAGTGGGCATAGCCAGTTCAAGATGGAACAGCCGTGAGAGACCACAGAATTCAAGTAAAAACGTGCTGCGTAGTTTTTATTTGAACACGGATTTTACGGATAGTTATTGAGAGAAAACTTCTTTCTTACATCCGTGTTATCCGTGCTATCCGTGTTCGTTAAAAACATCTCCTTGGTAATCTGTGTTTTTATTTGAACACGGATTATACGGATTTTACGGATAAGTTATTGAACAGCCCTTTGCCCTACATCCGTGTTATCCGTGCTATCCGTGTTCGTTAAAAAACCATCCCTTGGCTGTCCTGTGGTTTTATTGAACACGGATTACACGGATTTCGCGGATACTTATTGAGAGAAAAGCCTTTCTTACATCCGTGTTATCCGTGCTATCCGTGTTCGTTAAAAAACCATCCCTTGGCTGTCCTGTGGTTTTATTGAACACGGATTACACGGATTTCGCGGATACTTATTGAGAGAAAAGCCTTTCTTACATCCGTGTTATCCGTGCTATCCGTGTTCGTTAAAAAACATCCCTTGGCTGTTCTGTGGTTTTATTGAACACGGATTCCACGGATTTCACGGATAGTTATTTAGAGAAAACCTTTCTTGTATCCGTGTTCGTTAATAGAAACAATCTGTGGTCTTTTAGAATTCTATGTAGGGCAGGAGGCGCTCTATGTCTCTTGGGGTGAACTCCTTGAGGGACTCCAGGTCGGATGGAGAGCGGAGGGGACCTTTGTCGGTGCGGCGCTCGTAGATGGCACGAGCCTGATAGAATGAGATGTAAGGATGACGGCGCATAGACTGCACAGAAGCCTTGTTGAGGTTTACCTTGCGGGTTCGGGTGTGCGAGAGACAAAACCAGTCGAGCACATCATCGGGCATGGAACAAGACTCCATCACCTGCTCTACACTCACGAAACCGCCTAGACTCTCGCGGTAACGGACTATCTGCGAAGCACGGTAAGAGGCTATACCGGGAATCTTCTTCAGCTGGTTGGTGTCGGCTGTTGCCAGATCCACTTGTACCAGACTCTCATATTTCACCGGCCTCTGTATTGTATCGCGGGGAACTGAAGGCGATGAGGCAAGTGAAGATGAACGGGCGGGCAGGGTAGAAGCAGTGTCGGCAGCAGAAGCTTTAGGCTGGGGACGAACGGTACTCGGTCTGCTCTCCCTGGCTTTGGCAGTAATAGCTTCTGCATCTACATACCGGTAACGCTCAGCTATACGTATCTGAGGCGAAAGCCGTTGCCACATCTCATTGGTCATGCCAGGTGTGCGTGCGAAATCCTCTGGCGTGTGATAACGCCCATGCTTGGCTCGGTAGTGATAGATAGCACGCACCTGCCACGGAGCCAGTCCCAAGCGCAGAAGCTGTGTGCTGTCGGCGGTGTTCGGGTCAAAAGGGAAAGTCTCCACAGGAGCCTCCTCGGTGGCATAAATATATGTTTTGCCCTTGCTCTGACTCTTGCTTGTGTGCTGTTTGGTGGTGCGCTCGGTGCGCTGGCCGGCAGGCTCTTTCCCGCTATCCTCCTGGGTCCATGAATATACGAAGAAGCCCAGCACCACCAGCACCAGCACCCACTCCAGCAGGAGCAGTGCACGACGGTCGGCACGCGAAAGGAACGGTCGGCGCCTCATTTGCCCAGCAGTTCGTGAAGGAAGATAGACACAATGGCCACTGGCACCACGTAACGTACCAGGAAGATGTAGGCACGCAGCAGGCGGAAGCGCAATTTGCCCCCGTTGGTCAGTTCACTCTCCACCAGCCGTCTGTCCAACTTCCATCCCACAAACAGGCAGATGATGATGCCGCCGAAGGGCAGGATGAACTTGGAGGAAACGAAGTCGAAGAGGTCGAAAACCGTCATGCCAAACAGGCGGCAGTCGCTCAGCAGGCCGAAGGAAAGAGCGCACAGGCACGAGAGAGCCACACAAGTGCATGACACCCAGGTGGCTGCTGCACGTCGTGAGATGCCGGTAACCTCGAGCAGATAAGCCGTAACCGGTTCGTGCAGCGACATTGCGCTGGTGAGAGCTGCCAGCAGAAGCAGCATGTAGAAGAGGCCGCTGAACACATAGCCTACTACAGGCACAGAGTGGAAAGCGATGTTGAACACATTGGGGAGAGTCTGGAACACCAGTCCCGGACCGGCATCCACAGTAGCACCTTCCACGCTGAACACGGCAGGGAAGATGATGAATCCGCTCAGAACAGCCACAAAGGTGTCGATGGAGCAGACACTGAAAGCCGTCTTCACCAGATTGGTGTCGGGTCCGAAGTAGGATGCATAGGTGCACAGGCAGCCCATAGCCAGACTGAGCGAGAAGAATGCCTGGCCCATGGCACTAAGCACCACATCGCCCGTAATCTTGCTGAAATCAGGCCGAAGCAGGAAAGTGAGCCCCTGGGAGGAACCAGGCATGCCGAAGGAGCATACCACCAGAATGCCTATGATGAGCAACAGCATGGGCATCATCACCTTGGAAAATCGCTCGATGCCCGAGCGCACTCCGCGCACGATGACCATGTGGGTGACTGCCATGAAGACAGCGGCGCAGAGGATGGGCTTCCAGGGATGGGAAACAAAGGTGGTGAAGAACTCCCCGTAGTTTCTCTCGGCCTGCAGATGACCCATGAGCGACTCTACCATATAGTAGAGCGTCCAGCCGCTTATAATAATATAATAGGAGAAGATGAGAAAGGCAACGAACACACCCTCTACACCGCCTATGCGCCACCAGGTGCCTGGCGCCAGTTTGGAAAAAGCGCTCACCGTGTTGGCATGTGTATGACGTCCGATGATGAACTCGCTTATCATCACCGGCATGCCCACCAGCACCACGCACAGCAGATATACAAGGATGAAGGCGGCACCGCCATTGTTGCCCACCTCAGTGGGAAAGCGCCACACATTACCCAGTCCTACAGCACTGCCCGCAGCGGCAAACACTACGCCCAGTTTGCTTCCGAAGTTGTTTCTCTTTTCTGTCACTTCCTGTTTCTGTTTGTCTGCCCCGTGGGAGGCTGTCTGCTTCCTTGGGACAGTTTTGATTTAGATGAATGAGGGGAAGGATGGTTCCCCTGTTGATGCCAGCAGGCTGATACCGAGTGCGTCAGGCCATCAGCTGGTTGAGGAACACGGCTCCCACGCCCACTGGAGCCACCCAGCGGATGAGGAACAGCATCACACGGGCTGCCCGGCACCAGCAAGTACCCTCGTTGGTCAGTTCGCTCAGTGCCAACTTGCGGTCAAGATACCACCCCACGAATACCGTGATGAGGATGCCGCCCAAGGGCATCATGAACTTGGCGGTAATGAAGTCGAAGAGGTCAAAGAACCCCATGCCGAACAACTTCACATCGGCCCAAGCACCGAAGGAGAGCGAGCAGGCAGTGCCCAGCACGATGGCTACAGAGGTGACTATGATGGTGGAGCGGTGGCGGCTCACATGATAATTCTCGTGGATAAAGGCAGTGGCTATCTCGTTCATAGAGATGCTGCTGGTGAGTGCAGCCAGCAGGAGCAGCAGATAGAAGAGGCCGCTGAACACATAGTTGAGTACGGGCGTGTGTGCAAAAGCTGTGTTGAACACATTGGGCAGAGTGATGAACACCAGTCCCGGACCGGCATCGGGCACCATGCCAGGCACGCTGAACACGGTGGGGAAGATGATGAAACCGCTCAGAACAGCCACCAGGGTGTCTATCGCACACACATTGAAAGCCGAAGAGACCAGCCGGGTATCGCGCCCGAAATAGGATGCGTAGGTTACCAGACAGCCAATGCCCACACTGAGCGAGAAGAATGCCTGACCCATGGCACTGAGCACCACACTGCCCGTAATCTTGCTGAAGTCAGGATGAAGCAGGAAGGTGAGTCCGGTGGACGACCCTGGCATCGTGATGGATACTGCCACCAGAAGCAGCAGTATGATGAAGAGCAGCGGCATCATGAGTTTGGAATACCGCTCGATGCCGTTTCTCACACCGCGAGACACCACAAAGTGGGTGAGCAGCAAGAAGAGATACACATAGAGCAAAGGCCGCAGAGGATGGGCTGAGAACTGGCTGAAGTGGGCGGCAAAGTCCTGTGGGTGCATCAGTTGTCCTGTGAGCGACTCCACAGTGTAGTTGAGCGTCCAGCCAGCCACCACGGAGTAGAACGAGAGGACGAGCACTCCCGCCAGCACACCCATGAAGCCTGTGAGCACCCACGGTTTGCCTGGAGCCAGCACCCGATAAGAGTGTACGGTGTTGGTCTTCGAAGCCCGTCCGATGACGAACTCGCTCACCATGACCGGCATGGCCAGCAGAACCACACACAGAAGATAAATGAGGATGAAGGCGGCACCGCCATTGCGGCCCACCTCAGTGGGAAACCTCCAGATGTTTCCCAAACCGACTGCGCTGCCTGCCGATGCAAGCACCACACCCAACTTACTGCCAAAACTGCCTCGGCTGTCCATTTGCTGTGCTGATGAAGTTAAGTTCTATTGTGCAGCCAATACATTCTGCTCGCACGAATTGCAAATATACAAAGAATTTCCCTACCTTTGCATCAATATTCATACAAAACAGCTACGCATGCTTACACATTATATAAAAACTTACCCATTAGGCTTACTTGTCACTCTGGCTATACTGGTTCTTTCCTTGGCTTCTATTCCTGAGGTTCCGGCAGTGGAGGATGTTCCCCTGGCCGACAAGTGGACCCACATGGTGATGTATGCTACCCTCACGCTCACCATCTGGTGGCAGTATCTGCGCAGTCATAAGTGCATCTGCTGGCAGCGGCTCATCGTCTTCGGTGTGCTGGCTCCCGCTGCATGGGGAGGCTTGATGGAACTGGCACAGGCTTACCTCACCACCTACCGCTCAGGCGACTGGTGGGACTTTGTGGCCAACAGTATAGGAGTTTTGATAGCCGTCGTCATAGGTCTGGCAGTCCACCGCAGGTTTCTCAAGAAATAACTCCCAGGCTGACAGAAGGCGGGTTTGACGCAGAATCCATTGAGGATGGTTTGGGCGAACACGGATATTGATTTTGCCCGAAAGGTGGATGGGTGTGAAATCCGTTTCGGATGATTTTTAGCGAACACGAATTTCTCGAATTTTACGAATGTCATTGGAATTGGGCACTTGTAGGTTGGGGTGGAGAGGTGTTCGGCTATTGGTTGCAGGTGTTTGCTGTTTCTGGCTTTGGGGCTGTCAACTCAAATCGTTAACTTCTAAGCCTTAACGCTTGTTGTCAACAGATTAGGGGTCAGAGGCAATGGCTTGTCGTCTCTTGTCGGCGATGCCTTTCCTCTAACCCCTAAACTGTAATCCGTAGGCTCTTTGCCCGAGCGCCTTCTGCGCCCAATGACTTTTAATTCGAAATTCTCAATCCGGAACGCTCAATTCAAAATTCTTAATTCAAAATTCTCAATTCGGAATTGTATAGAGTCAAATGTCATCCTTCCACATCTTGAACGGGTACTGCCGCATGTGGGAGTTGTAGAAGCGGCGGTCGCCGGTGACTTCCCTGCCAATGAAAGACGGCTTCTCGAAGGGCTCATCTTCGGATGCCAGTTCCACTTCAGCCATGATCAGCCCCTCGTTGTCACCATAGAACTCATCCACCTCGAAGGTGTGGCGGCCGTCGGGAGACTTCACCAGATAGCGGGTTTTGTCGATGATGCCCGGTTCGCAGATGGCCATCAGATCATGTGCATCAGCCAGCGAAATCTCCTGCTCGAACTCATAACGCGAGAGTCCGGCCTTTGTGCTGGGGCCTTTGATGGTGAGATAACCCTTGTCATCACGTATTCTCACGCGCACAGTACGCCCATTGCCCGAAGCTATATACCCCTGGCAAATGCGCGTAGAATTGTATGCCTGGTCCTTGAATTCCCCAACGACCAGGAATTTACGCTCTATCTCAAAGTGCATAGTCGGTCCTTCTCTAAACTCGAAAGGCTCAACCCCACCAGATGACGGTGGCTACAAAGACAAGGACAAAGAGTATGATGAGAGTGGCCACCAGGTAGGTAACCACCTTCTTGCCCTGTTCCTTGACGTATGCATCATGTCTGCTCTTTTGTAGTTTTCTCTTCTCGCTCATATCTATGTAGTTATAGTTTCGACTTCTCTGTTTGCTCTCTCTGTCTGGCCTCTGCACCCGTTCCTGCCGTCTGTGTATATATATAATGTGTGCTCTGTGCCGGCAGCGTCAGGCTACACATTATATATAATATAAGAGGCCGGCTGCTTAGGCTTCGCCACCGAACTCCATCAGGTAAGCCTTGATGAAGGCATCTATCTTGCCGTCCATCACGCCGCTCACATCACTCGTCTGGTAGTTGGTACGGTGGTCTTTCACGCGGCGGTCGTCAAACACATAACTGCGTATCTGACTGCCCCATTCTATCTTCTTCTTGCCAGCTTCCACCTTGGCCTGTTCGGCCATTCTGTGCTGCAGCTCCTTGTCATACAGCATAGAGCGGAGCAGTCGCATGGCATTCTCCTTATTCTTCGGCTGGTCACGGGTTTCGGTGTTCTCGATGAGAATTTCCTCTTCCTCGCCCGTGTAGGGGTCTTTGTATTGGTAACGCAGACGCACTCCAGACTCCACCTTGTTCACATTCTGACCGCCTGCACCGCTGCTTCGGAACGTATCCCACGAGATGCGAGCCTGCTCGATGTTCACTTCGATGGTGTCGTCAACCAGTGGCGTTACGAACACACTGGCGAAGCTGGTCATTCGCTTGCCCTGTGCATTATAGGGACTTACACGTACCAGGCGGTGCACACCGTTCTCACTCTTGAGGAAACCATAGGCATATTCGCCCTGAATCTCCAGCGTACAAGTCTTGATGCCTGCATCATCGCCGTCTATCAGGTTGCTCACCACGCACTTATAACCGTTTGTCTCGGCCCAGCGCATATACATTCTCATGAGCATCTGTGCCCAGTCCTGTGCTTCGGTGCCGCCTGCACCCGAGTTTATCTTCAGTACTGCGTCCATGGGATCTTCCTCCTGACGCAGCATATTCTTCAGTTCGAGAGCCTCGATGGCTTCGATGGCCTTGGCATACATGCTATCGACTTCCTCCTCGGTGACCAGTTCCTCCTTGTAGAAGTCGAAGGCAGTCTCCAGTTCGTCGGCCATTGTCTGCACCTGCTCATAGCCCTTGATCCACTTCTCCAGCCCCTTGACCAGCTTCATCTGCGCCTCTGCCCGCTTCTGGTCATCCCAGAAGCCAGGTGCCTGAGTGCGCAACTGCTCCTCCTCATACTGCACCTTCTTGGCATCGATATCCAGGTAGCGATGAAGTTGTTCTGTTCTCTCCTTTACGTCTTTCAGTTGTTCTGCTGTAATCACTTTCTATCTATCTATGTTATTCTTCGTACATCTTGTCTATCTGCGCCTTGTAGTTCTGGTAGATGACAGGGCGTTTCACCTTGAGCGTATTGGTCAGTTCGCCCCGTTCCATACTGAATGGTTCGGGCAGCAGGGTGATACGCTTCACCTGCTCATAGTGTGCAAATTCCTGTTGCAGCGTGTCGATGCGGTACATCACAAACTCTACCACCTTGGGGTCAGCGCACATCTCTTCGCGGCTCTGGAAGTTCATCCCGTGCTCCTTGCATGTCTGCTCTAGCAGGTCATATTCGGGTATCACGAGTGCCGATACGAATTTCTTCTGTTCGGCTACTATCACTATCTGATCCACATACCTATCTACACACAACTTCGATTCCAGCATCTGTGGCGCTATGAATTTGCCGTTGCTGGTCTTGAAGAGGTCTTTGATGCGGTCGGTGAGGAAGAGTTCGCCGTTCTTCATATAGCCGGCATCGCCCGTGTGGAACCATCCTTCCTCGTCGATGGCCAGTGCCGTCACTTCCGCCTTGCGGTAATAGCCTTTGGTGATGGTGTCTCCCTTGAGCAGGACTTCATTGTTGTCACCGAACTTCAGTTGCACTCCGTTGAGCAGCCTGCCTACCGAACCTATGGTGATGGGTTTGTCCCAGCGGTCGAGTGTGACGGTTGCTGTGGTCTCTGTCATACCATAACCTATCACCAGCAAGAGACCAACCGAGCGCATGAACTCTTCCACCTGGGGTGAGATGGCTGCTCCGGCTGTGGGGAAGAAGTTGTGTCGCTCCAGTCCCAAAGTCTTGAGCAAAAGTGCAATGACCGTCTTTTCGTAGAAGGCGTATTGCAGTTTCAGCGACAGAGGCGGCACCAGTCCGCGCATCTTGTATTCCACATTATAGGTGTGCCCGACGCGCAAAGCCTCTTCCAGCATGCGTCTCTGTACGGGGCTGCTTTTGTGCATGCGTTCCATGACACCTGCATACACCTTCTCCCAGAACCTGGGTACCACACACATCGTGGTGGGATGCACCTCGCTCAGACTTCTGAGCACATCCTGCGGCTTGAGGTTGAGGGCCAGTGTACAGCCCGTGGCCAGGCAGAGGTAAGTCCATCCGCGTTCAAATACATGTGTGAGCGGCAGGAAGGTGAGCGTAAGGTCTTTGTCCGAGAGCCTTACAGCCCCATTGTGGGCATGAATGCCAGCCATATACATGCGGTGGGTAAGCATCACACCCTTACTCAGTCCGGTGGTTCCGCTGGTATAGAGTATGTTGGCCAGATCGTCCCTGTCCAGCTCGCGGGTGCGTACCTTCACTTCGTCCTGATGCTGCAGATGTTCGCCCATGCGCAGGAATTCATCGAAGTAGATGCTCACCTGATCCTGAGGATTCTTCTTCACGCTGCGGTCGAAGATAATCAGTTTGCTCACCTCGGGATCTATCTTCAGCACCCTGTAGGCCGTATCATACTGGTACTGTTCACCTACAAAGATGAACCTCACCTTGGCGTCACTCACCATGTACTTCACCTGCATCTCGCTGCTGGTAGCGTAGAAGGGGATGGTGACAGTCCTGATGGCATACGCGCCGAAATCCACATACAGGCATTCGGGCTTGTTCTGCGAGAATACCACAATGTTCTCCTGCACCCTCACGCCCAACTCCAGCAGCGCGTTGCTCACCTGCTTCACCCGCAGCGAGAACTCGTTCCAGGATACGTTGTTCCACTGGCCTGACGTGTAGTCACGCCACATCAGAGCCGTACGGTTGCCGTAGCGTTTGGCCTGACTGTGTATTAGTGTTGATAGCGGACTCGGATTCTGCATAACTTCACACCTTATTCTTGCTTTGCACAAAGTTAATACAACAAGTTGAGATAAACGGCAACATATTTGACTTTTTTGATTTTACTGCGTAACTTTGCTCTTCGGAAAGGACAATAGAGCGAGATGACAGACCAACTGACACACGAGGCAACCCAACTGCTGGAGCGCCTCATAAGCATTCCGCGCACGAGCCGGAACGAGAAGGAGGCAGCCGACATGCTGCAGGATTGCATGACGGGCGAGTATGGATTGCAGGTGGAACGCACGGGCAACAACCTGCTTGCCACGGCTCCTGGCTTCTCCTCCAGTCGTCCCACGCTGCTGCTCAATGCGCACATCGATACTGTGAAGCCCGTGAGTGCCTGGCAGAGAGACCCTTTCAGTCCGCAATGGGAGGGTGACAGACTCTATGGGCTGGGCAGCAATGACGATGGAGCCAGTCTGGTATCGCTCCTACAGGTGTTCCGCAGGCTCAGTGGGGAAGCTCTTCCTTACAACCTCCTCTTCCTGGCAAGTGCCGAGGAGGAGGTGAGCGGGCGTGATGGGATGGAGCGTATGGTGGGTCTGTTGCCGCATGTGGATGTAGCTCTGGTGGGCGAACCTACTGGCATGCAGACTGCTATAGCCGAGAAGGGGCTGATGGTTCTCGACATCACAGCCCACGGAAAAGCCGGTCATGCAGCCCGCGATGAGGGTGACAATGCCATCTATCATGCACTTGACGACATGCAGTGGTTCCGCACCAAGGAGTGGGAGAGGGTATCGCCCCTGCTGGGCAAAGTGAAGACAACGGTGACGATAGTCAACTCCGGCACCCAGCACAACGTCATCCCCGACCAGTGTACCTTCACTGTGGATGTGCGTTCCAACGAGTTGTATTCCAATCAAGAACTCTTCCAACTCATCTGCCAGGAGGTGAAGAGTGAGGTCAAAGCGCGTTCCTTCCGCCTTAACTCCTCATCCATCAGCACCAGTCACCCGATAGTGCAGGCACTCACAGCCATGGGCAAGAAACCGTTTGGTTCGCCTACCCTGAGTGACCAGGCGCTTATGCCCTTCCCGAGCCTGAAGATGGGACCGGGAGAAAGCAGCCGTAGTCACACTGCCGATGAATACATCCTGCGCTCAGAGATAGCCGATGCCATCAGCACCTACACCTCTCTGCTGCATAATCTCGTTCTGTAGGTTGAACTCTTTTCTTCTTTGAGCGAAACACCTTTTCTCTTTAGGCCGAACTCCTTTCCTCTTTGAGTGAAATCCTCTTCCAGTTTTGAGCGAAATCCCTTCCTTTTTGGGCGAAATGGGGCAGTCAAATGCCTCAAATCCATCAAAGTTTTACCTTTTGTAAAAGAAAAAGGCCCAACTGTTTGGTCGATCAAGGAAAAGTGCATACCTTTGCAGCGTCTTTGGAAAGGGGCGCTGGTAAAATAGCCTTCCGGACACAAAACAAAGATGCTTCACAAGTCGTTGTGAAGGTTTGGAGAGATGGTAGAGTGGTCGATTACAACGGTCTTGAAAACCGTCGTACCGAGAGGTACCGGGGGTTCGAATCCCTCTCTCTCCGCACAGAGTCCTGTAAGTCGAAAGATTTACAGGACTTTTCTTTTTTTGTGCTTTAAAGTAGTCCTCCTTTTGATTTTTGGGTTACCACTATATAAAAACATCTATCTTTACAGTTAGATATTTAGCTTTGCAATAAACTATGAGTATATTATACGGAACAAAAATAAACCGACTGCTTGCCAATACCGCACCGACAGGACTGTTGTTTGCTGACTGGCTAAAGAAGAAAGGCTATTCGGGCCAACTGCAAAAGAAATACAGAGACTCTGTATGGCTGACAGCGATGTGCAAAGGTGTGATGTACCGCACGGGTGGGCGTTTGAATGCTTATGATGCCATAGCGTCATATAACAAACAGATGGGTGGTACGATGCTGTAGAAACTACTGCAAAAATAGTCGCATCATACGACTATTTTTGCAGTGATTTCATTCTGTTCTTTTATTTCAAACCAAGAACTCTACGGATTACCACATTTCTATTCGTTTATTTTGTGTAAATACACATTATTAACGACTACAAAGTTAGTCTTATTCCGAGTGCAAAGTTACGATGACTATTTCAAACCATTATTAAACGATTTACTTTATGACTCATTCCGCCAACGAGTATTTTTACTAAAAATACGTCTTCACAGCAAACAAGAACTGCTCGATAAAGATTTTCTTGAAAG